>VOFJ01002492.1_pt1 | contig 243493 bp, 268 predicted proteins | sample 5384081 | NCBI WGS metagenome assembly VOFJ01 (sample SAMN12384729, study PRJNA508395) | human gut metagenome | isolation source: healthy gut I | host: Homo sapiens | reverse complement strand
AACCTCCTGTTATATGTTTGATGATTGAGTGGATAGGTATATCAAGTCCACCGTCTGTTAAGCGCGGCGGATAGGCTTGATCAGATTGTTTTTGTTGGAACGGGGCCGGTTCGGATATGCTTTAGGCCGTTGGAACAGCAAGCAACGAAAGCGGCGTTTTTTGGTGCCGGTATCATTCGGCGGATAAAATTTCTTTTTGGGCATAGGCATTCTCCTGTAAAAAATGGAGCCGGGCTGATGAAACAGTCCGGCTCAGTCCAGATGAAAAAGAATGGTGTGCCTGCCGCTATGGAAAATCGCTTGGGTACAAACGCTCACCTCCCTGTGTATCTGTCTTCCATATGAGGAGCAGGTATGAAAACGCCCGGAAGTACCGTGGCGGATGCTGATTAGCCAAAGAACGCCCCAAGCGAACTCATAACCTCGGTACAGAGCACCACCAGATAGATGATCATAATGCAAATCAGCATCATCATGGAGTAACGCTGGATCTTTTTGGGACGTTTGGCAGCTTCCTTTTTCAGATTGTTCTGCTCGATCTGACGCATATCGAAGGTAATCATTTTGAAGTACATCCGCTGGTCATCACCGCGCAGGACACCAATCAGGCCACGGATCACATCGGACAGCATGGGGCTGCCGATGCGGGTTTCAAAATGAATGAGGGCATTTTCATAGTTGCCGGTCTTCATATCGGCAATGGTCTGGTCCAGCTCGGCGCCGAAGTCTTTCCCAGCCACACGGCGGTAGGAAGTCAGAATTTTAAGTACATCCCTGTCATTTTCAAGGCTCTGGCCAACGGTCAAAGCAAATCGGGGAATCTCGCCCTCAATCAGTTTGCGGCGCTTTTTAACGAAATCAAAGGCTGCATAGTAGGTTGAAAACCACAGCGCCACTGCAAGACCGATCAAAATAGGCACCAGCAGCGGAATAAGAAGTGCCATGGGGATGGCACACAGGCCAACTGCCCCTGCAGTTACCCAGGCTCTGGCTGTATAGACCTCCGGGGTAAGCTGCAGACCTGCAATGTCCAGAGCGCGTTGTACCTTATTGCGCTTGAGCCGGTCCAGCCGCAAATAAGGGGCGATCCAACCGGCGATTTTTGTCACATAGACATCAAGCAGCTTTTCGTTTTTGGTGCCCTGCTGTTTGCGGGAGAGCATCATCATTTGTGAGGTCTTCTTGGTCGGGATGTCCACAAAGGCGCAGGTCAGGTTGTAGACAGCAAAACCGAAGAAGATGATGGCGATGAGCGCCAGAAAAGTCATACGCTATCACCTCCATATTCGATGGGCTTGCTCAGTTTCATGATCTGGGTCAGCGCAAACAGGATGATGGCTGCGCAGATCGCCAGTGCAATTTTGCCCGGTGTGGTGAAGATAAGAGTGTGGAACCAATCCTCATTCAAGAAATAGAGCAGCGGCACATTGGCGATAACCAGAAATATCATGGTGATGGCTTCACGCCGCGGCCCTTGCATCATTGCCTCCAGTTCCGACTGCACCACACGCACATCGGAGAATTTCTGGTTGATGGTAGGAAGGGTATTCTTCATACTGCGGTCGGACTGGCACTGGATGAGGGTGCCGCACCATTCATGGAAGATCCGGTTGGGAATCTTCATCTTCAGGCTGTTGATAGCGCTGGTGATGTTGGCGTTGATCAATTCCGCTTCATAAACGAAGGCTTCAAAGTTGGCTTTTACCGGCTCATTGATATAGGGCAGGTTTTCCTTGACAGAACGGATCAGATCCTCGGTACGCAGGTAGGAAGTCGTGATGATGGAAATAGCGGTTTCCAGTTCTTCATTCAGGTGCTTTTTATAGCTGGCGGCAGTGCTGCGCAGATACCAGATCGGTATAAGAGAAAAACCGATACCCAGAATGGGCACCATGTACACATTCCCAATCAAAAGAGCCAGCACAGCCCCCCACAGCGAACAGAATCAGGGACAGTCGTTTTATTGCCTCATAGTGGTCCGCCCGTCCGGTACCCTTCAAGATCTGTTTCAGTTCGTAATCCTGATTAAAAAAGCCCTTGGCTGGTGTGCCCAGAAGAACATTCAGTTCATCCGACAAGGTGGCGGATTTTCGCTGGGAGCGGAAGAGGGCGTCGATAAAATCACCCGGCTTCACACCAAACAGAGCCAAAAGCCCAGCACTGAGCAGGATAAAACAGATAAGATAGATCCATTGCAATTAACCCACCTCCTTTGGCGGCTGCATGAATTCTTCCAATTCCTTGTTGGAAATGCCATTGTCCAGCAGCCTTTTCTTCAAGGAATCGGAGATCAAGCCAATTTTTTTATGGTGCCCTACCACACGGGTTTCACCACGGTCATCAGTTACATTGTCCTCCACTTCATATTTGTATAGGGAATGGGCGATCAGCCGCCCGTCCTGGTAGTCCTCGCCCTCGATGATCTCCATGATCTTACGGGAACGGTCCTCCAGCTGCTTGGTAAAGACGATGATGGGATACGCCTCTACCATGATCTGCATGAGGATGGAGTCATCCATGTTGTACTTGCGTTTGGCAAGGGTCATCATCCTGCGGTAAGTACTGTTGCAGGAATTGGAGTGGATGGTGGTACATACGGTATGGCCGGTGCGGGAACTTTCGGCTGCGGACAAGCTTTCTGCTGCTGACCGCATTTCACCCACGCCGATGACATCCGGATGCTTACGCAGCACCCGCTCCAGAAGAAAATCCTGATTGATGTTCAACGCAGGGTTCTCGCTGGGGCGGGTCAGCAGATGTACTACGGAATTAAGGATATTGCCCTGCGCATCCCGCTTGACCAGATCAAATTCGCGGCTGCCTTCTTCAATGGTAATAAGGCGCCGGTTATTGGGCACATTGGACAGCAGCCAGGCCATGATCGTGGTTTTGCCGGAGCCGGTAGAGCCTGCAATACAGACGGACACCCCATAGCGGATACAGGCAGTCAGAAAGTGAAGCATTTCAGCAGTGGCACTGCCGGAGTTCAGCAGTTTTTCTTCACTGACGGTCTGCTGATTGACGATACGGATGGAGGCATTGACGCCTACATCTGCATCCACAATGGGAGTTTTGTCCACTGAAATACGGATGTTTTTGTCCAGAAATCCCACAATGCTGGGCATGGTATCATCAATGACCATGCCGCAGGCGTTGAGCATACGGCGGATCACATCGATGGCGTGCTGGGGCGAACTGAATTTATCAGGGATCTTGATGCTGCGCCCACTGGATTCGATCACTTCAATGTCGTTGTAGGCGTTGATGTTGACCTCCTCAACACCGGGCTTATAGATCCATTTCTTCAAAAAGGAGTAGCCGGCCATGTCCTCATAGAGCTTGGAACACAGTTCTTTTGTAGAGAGTCCGTCAAGGGCATATTTGCGTTTGACAATGTAGTGTTCCATCAGTTCTTTCAGCAGGCTTGTGGCACGCTCTGCATTGCCTTCCCCAGCTTCGGCAATGGTGGAGGCATGGTTTTCGGCAAAATACCGCTGTACATCCTCCAGTACCTGGTCATAGGTCAGCTCCTGATTGGCGGCCGGTGTGAAGAATATATCATTCAAATTACTCATCGGCATCCTCCTCACATTCATACGCCGCATCATCCTCTGACTGCTCGGCCAGTTCCATTTGCTCCAGGATTTCCAGTACCTTGTTCAGTGAAGCAGTGTATTTGGGGTTACAGTAGGTGATAGCCTTGAACATACCGCCTTCGGTAGCACAGCGGTCGATCTCCTTACTGTAGGGAAGCAGGCCGTCAAACCCGCCAATGATATAGCCCATTTCATCCAAGGCGTGGAAGGGACGGGCCAGACCGGCGAATGTCATATGCTCAGAAAACCGGAAGCGCTCGTCCACAAGCAGAGGTTGATGGGCTTTCAGGTAGTTGATGCCCTTTAGGTCCGGGGTGAGGATACGGATGACCACATCGCCGGCTTCAATGGCGGCGGGAGTGAACACATTGGTCATGCTGGTGCTGCAGTCCAGAATGACGAAATCTACCAGTTTGGCGGCAGCATGAATGAGCTGCAGTACCATGGTATATTTGACCTCTGGGTAGCTCAGCGGGTTTTCTCCTGCCGCATAGCCCATCATCCCAATGAAGGGATAGTTTTTCAGCACTGTCACATGACTGGCAACCAGAGATGTATCAATCTCCACACTGCTCAAAACCTGGCCGATAGAGGTATTGGTCTGGATGATCTGCTCCGGCAGCCAGACCGGCAGCATAGGGACATTCATATCGGCATTGATAATGATGGCTTTCCGCTTGTCCCGGGTCAGGGCTTTTGCCAGAATACAGCAGAACATGGATTTGCCGCTGCCGGGGCTTCCCCAGACGGTGATAACTTTACCCATAACGAAGATCCTCCTTCCTTGATTTGATTATTCTGCCGAGGGTGCAGTTTCATTAGTGGATTGTGCAGACTCTGCAGTTTCCGTTTCCTGGGGTTCACTTTCAGCGTCAGAATTTTCCGCATCTGCAGCTTCTTCCTCAATCAAAGTTTCGGGGAAGTAGATTTCCTGCAGAGTCTTATCCTGCTCGGCAAGCAGCTCATCTGCCAGTTTGTCATTGTTGCGGGAGATAAGGGCCACATGAGCTACGCCGTCATTTTCAAGACCGGTAATGATCTTCGCCTGTTCAGGGCTTGCCAGCACAGTGATGGTGGCTGACTGCTGCTTTTCTTCATCCTCCGTGGGCTCCTTGGCATTATCCACATTGATGCCGTCTGAGTCTGTGACGGACAATACTTTGACAAAACGCAGTTCCGGTACTTCGGCCGCCGTATCAAGAAAGTGGTAAATACGGATGATGTCACCGGGCTGAAGCTTGTCAGAGAGGCCGGAAGCAAGTGTTTTAACGGTCAGCGAGATAGCAACCTTACCGGAAGGGATGCTGTTGAGCGCCACATCGGACGAAACCGGTACAGAGCTGATCTTGCTGGTAAGGATATAGTCACCCACAGCCAAGTCGGCGGTAGCGTAAAGACCATTTACATCGGAGAGCAGATGGGCGATATTGGAGGGGAGGTTATAGCCGCCTACCTCAACCACCTCGGCATTTTCTGACGAGATTTGCTCGCCTTTCAATACCGGCTGGGTGATACGGACGATTTCCTCTTTTCCATTGGTCTGACGGGCGATGGTTGGAAGTGCCACAAAGGCGATAACTGCCGCCAACAGCAGAGAGAGGATACCGAAGATGAATCGGTTATTCAGTTTCATAAGCGTTGTCTCCTATCTTAAAAATAGTTGGGCCAGGGTCGCTGTACAGCAGCCACAGGCGAGAAATGGCAGGAACGGGATAGCAAGGGGCTGCCCGGTTCGATAAAGCCGCCTGAGAAGAAAGATTACAGGCATTGCGGTAACAGCGGCAGTCAGAAAGACCAGCGCCATGCCGGAAGGGCCATAGACCAGCCCTAATATCCCGCAGAACTTGATATCCCCGCCGCCAAGACCGGTGCCGTTTGTTGCCAGTGCAGCTGCCAATGGAATACAAAAGCCGAGCAGGGCGCCTACCAGGGCATGGGTAGCGACCGGCCAGAGGAAGAGCGGCGGGAGCCCATGATTTAACAGGAAATACCCCTGCAGGACCGGCGCCAGGGTAGCTAAGGGGATAAAAAAGACGAGTGCCCGGTCAGGCACCCGTCTGTAAAGCACATCGTAGACAGCAAAGCCGGCCACCACAAAAAATATGGTAAGCAGGTAAGCTGTCCAGAGGTTATTCTCGATTGGTATACCAGTCATCATAAAGGCTCCCTTGGATTGAAACATAGTCATTTAGGTTGATGGATAACATGCCGTCAGGAGTCCAGGTATCCCACACCTGTGTATAGATGGTGTAGTCGGTGGCATCGGGGAACCACAGCGGTGTGAAATGCACTGTCCGGTCATAGGTGGAAAACTCGTTGGGCTTGAAGATGAATTTTGCACTTTGGCCGCCGGAACGCTGCAGAAGCCGCAGATAGGTCTGATACTGGAACTCAGGAAATACGGAAAAAGCAGTTTGGGGATAAGTAATGTGGCTGGTCGGGGCATCTGTGGACAGCGTTGCCCGCACTTCGGTTTTAACGCCGTACCCGCTTTTCATCGTCTTGCCGGATGCTGTGGGTACAATATCGTCTGGCATTAGGGACATCTCGCCGCTGATGGAAGCGGAGTAGCCCGTATATTCGTATTCCCAATATCCTTCATCCACCCAGTGCCCGCCATCTTCACCGTGGTCGCACCATACCCATACAGGCACCCAGTAGCAGCTCCAGACGCCCCAGTTGGCAGTGAGCTTCTGCGTTTCATTGGGCAGGGACGGCACAGAGTAGCCGGGATTCGTGTCGGTTGCCACAGGGTCAGGCGGAATGTGCTCATTCAGATCCACGATTTTTGCGACAAAGGTATCCTGAGCGGTATAGGCGCCGCTGACAGATACTGTAATGGTCACGGTCTGTGGGGTGGAGGGGGTATGCCATTTGACCCAGACTACCTGACTGTCACCGGCTGGGATCACTATATCATTGACCCGGTAGGTGGTGCCGAGAATATGGAAGGTAACCGATGCCGGATTATCCGGCGTCAGATCCTGATCTGTCCGCAGTGTGACGGCGGTGATCACATCCGTATCTACTCGGTATTCTACATCAGGGGCCTCAATTTCTCCTTCCGGCGGAGCTTCATCAAACCAGACGATACCAACGCCGAGGGTGCTGATGATGTCGGAATTGTTCTGCTTTCCAGTGGTGCTGCCTGTCCAGGCGGAGATGCCAAGGTCGCTGAATTCCAGGAACATTGACAGCGGCAGGTTTTTATGGGTAAGCGAGGTCATGGTTTTGCGCAGATTGCCGCCGGACATCTGATCATACAGGCCGGCTTCAGTAGCTGTCATACAGTAATACTGGCCGTTGTGCGTGAAGTAGGCAATGGGCTCGATCAGCAGCTTATATTCGCCGGCGATCATCCGCTCATAGTCCACACCCGCAGCCTGGGCGACCATCATGCAGGCATATTCCGAGCAGAAGTACCGCTTGATGGCTTCGATGTTGCTCTGCCCCTTGCTGCTGACGATTGTGGGCATAGATTGTGCAGGTCTAATGCAGGAATAGGCAACGCCGGACTGGAGGGAGAGGCCGGTGCCGCCCAGGTATTGCAGTTTGTTGACTTTGCCAAAATGGAGAAGACTGGTCTTCTGCGTCCGGTTTGAAAAGTCCAGCGGAGAAGATACGGCAGTTCCGCTGGATGCGTCAACAACAGTAATGCGGACACCATCATTGCCTGAATTCCAGAAGTTGCTGCTTGTGCCGTGACCCATGCTGCCACCGCCGCCATCTATGTTTCCATTTCCGCCCGTTGCAAAGGCAGAGGAGGGGAATAGACAGAAAACAAAGGCAAAGCAGCATAGGAAGGCGAGAAGTCGTTTCAAATACATCACGCTCCATTCCTGAAAATAAGAAGGCCGCCACAATCCTGTGACGGCCAAGTAGTGCCATATTCAGTTGTAGTAAATCAGCCCATATTGCCGACCTGTTTGTTCAGATCCCCATCGCTGTCACCGGTGGACTGCTGTACATTGCCGGGAACAACCCAGCCAAATACCGGATCGTATATAGCTCCATTTCCGTTGCTGGAGCCTGGAGCCGGCTCATTGCTGGGCGGCGCTTGCTCGGCGGGCGGGGCAGTGACTTCCGGAACTGACGGGTCGGGATTGACGGTATGCTCCTGACCAGGATCTTTGATTTCGGTCTTACCTTCCGGCACCGGAGGAGGCGTTTCTTCAAGCTTTTCAGTATCGGTGAAGTCGATCACAACCTCATCCTCCGTTTGGGAGGTTACTTTAGGATATTCCTCTTCGGCGTCTGTGGACTGGCCGGGGGCATAAGCATCTGCTCCATTATCACCATCTGTCTGTGTGCCGCCATCTGACCAATCGCCGGTGACGCTGCTGGGTGGGGATTCATCCGGTCTAAAATCTCCGGTACGGTCGCGGCTTACGAACCAGCAGACACCCAGAATAGAGACGCAGAGGAGAGCCAGCGAGGAAACAATAAAGCCTTTGGATTGGAAAAACTTCTTCATATTTTATACACTCCTTTTTTGCTGTTATATAAAGCCTATACGGTATAACGTGCCGGGCTTTCAACAGTATTGTTAGAATTTTGTGTTGTGGTAGCCTGTCAGCTCCACCCGTTGGGTGATAGCCGGATAACTGTGACCGAACATCCGCACATAGAACTCCACGTCACAGTAAAAGATGTACTCAACCCGTCCATCTTCTACATTGAACTCCAGGCTGATGTCGGAAACCTTGTAATCCTCCGTTGAAAGCGGAATCTTGGAGTCCAGGCCGCCTGCCACTGTAGCCTCCAGCATGTCGGTATAGTCACTGCTGGAGTAAAGGGTATTTAGGTACTCTTCAAAGTTAGTTTCACGCTGGGAACGGTAGGTATCTGCATAAATCGTGCCGCTAAGGTTATTTAACTCCATTTTAGCGCCGTTGCGGATGTTGATACAGGTGATCCGTATGGAAGCGTACAGGAGCAGGAAGGAAATCAGCATCACGATGCCTACCACAAAAAAGCAGGCGAAAAAGGTGATCTCGCCCCGTTCGTTTCGCAGCGGCTGTTTCAGTCGCAGGAATATGCGTTTCATAGGTCACCTCACTTCCAGTAGTGCTCACTGACGCCGCTGCCGCGGGCAACCACTGTAATGTTTACCAGGTCAAAATTCCAGAACCCGCCCAGTTTGGCATCTCCCTCGATAGTAATGAAGAAGGGTGCCCAACTGGATGGCATTTGTCATACCGGATGGCCTGGGTGATGTGTAGGTAGCGTCAATGGAGTAGGAAATATTTTCGGCTCCTTCGATCTGAGAACTCAAAAATTCAAACAGCTCATCGGTCTCGCCGTTGACGCCGCCGGAAAGCTGGATCTGTTTGACCATCTGATCGGCGGCATGGTCAAGTTCCTGCTTGGTGGAAATGATGCTGAACAGGTCAATAATGAAGGCCAGCAGCAGGACAGCGATGAAGATGAAGACCACCGTACTGAAATAGTTGGCCTCGCCCCGCTCGTTGTTCAGCACCTTCCGGGCTTTTTGAAAGAGAATAGAAACCACCACCTTTACTGAAATTGAAAACAGCCGCTCCAAACCGGAGCGGCTGCTATGCAAAGTTTTGACTGTACCAAGTATAACAGATATGGATTTACGGCGAAAGGGCAGGACTGTGCCAATGTAGAGACAATTTTGTGCCAACCATGTTTCTTTGCAACATTACAGCAGTGATTCCACCAGCTGATAGATGTCGGTAAATGGATTGACAGCAATTCCAAACGGTTTGCTGCTGTCATTTTGAAGATGGTATTGCTCTACACGTTTGGCGTTCTGAATCGCAATGGCTGTATGCTCTGCTAACTGGGTATATACATCGCCAGCTTTCTCATAATCAGGGAGATAAGTGGTCAATGCGTTTTTCACTGCGGGGTAGTCTTTGAAAAATTTGGTGGTGTACTGGAAATGCAACAGATACCAAAATTCAAAGCAGGGATTGGAGAGTGCAATCTGAATCCCCTTCGCATCTGCCATTTTCCTTGCCTTGGAGAGCAGACTGTCCTTTGCAGTGATGGGGTCAGGGTTGTTGTAGTTCACATCGCCATCTGCAACTACCCATACAGAGTCTCCCTCTGATACGGAAATCTGATTTTTGTTCTGATATTCCACGGCTTTCCGGATCAGGCTGAGATAATCTGTTTCACCTCCGCTGGTGCGGCTGCCGACCACACGAATATCAATGTTTGTCTGACGGTTGCGGTAGTGTTCAAAATACTTAGGCTCAGTTTGAGAACCCTCCGTTACAATCAGAATGACAGGCTTTATTTTCTGCGTCGCTGTCCACGCTTTTCAATTTTTCCACGTGCCATTTTACAGCCCTCCCTTGATAAAGGGGATCGCACCATAGCGGCCAATCAGATAGCCCTTCTCCACCTTGGCATCCTTGCGGATGGAAAAATCGTAAAGGGAGAACAGATCGGTAGCCGCTGTTTGCTCGTCTTTTTCGGTAAACCAAATCTGATCTCTCCTCAGTACATCCAGGTCAAGAAGATTGGTGTTGTGTGATGTGAAAATCAACTGGGCTCCATTTGGATTGAACTCCACGCTGTTAAAAAGCGAGACCAGATGCTTTGTCAGAAGAGGATGCAGATGAGCGTCCATCTCGTCAGCGACAAGAAGCGTTCCTTCATCCAGCACCTTTTTTACAACACCGATCAGTTTGAAATAACTGTTGGTGCCATCAGATTCCTCTGCCATGTTCAGCGCGTAGGAAGAAGTATTTCCCTCTGTATCCTGTACCGTGTGAATGGCCTCAATATTGGTAAAGATATCATTGCGCTGAGAAGGAGCGGGTTCTGAATCACGCATTTGAAGGGACTGTATGCCAAAATCTGCAACACGCAGCATAGAGGCGATCACATGCCGGTAGTCATCATCTTTGAGTTGTTCTGCTTCAAGGCCGTAGGCGTCTGCAACAGAATTTTTCGTGATGATCTGGCAGGAAGCAAACCATTCCAGAACCGGAATCACTTTGGAATAGCTCCAGTTTGATGCGACAGACAGATAGAGCTTGTTGGCCGAAGTGCGATCCTTGAGAGTATTTTGTTCATCGACATCAACGGTAAAGCGAAAATCTTTTGTGTCTTTTCGCTCAAAAATGAGTGCCTGCCTGCCATTGGGATAGTAATACAGATATTCTTCAATAACAGCTTTGTCTGTTACAGAAAAGCCATACGCATATCGGATGCCATTTGTGGTGAAGATGACCTCAAAGCTGCTGGGGCGAGAGGGTGTTTCCCGGTCAAACTTGAAAGGCGAACGCTCAATGGTTTTGTGGAGCTGCTGGTTATGCGAAGTCAGCACATAATTTACCATGAACCAAAATGCATTCAAGACATTGGACTTTCCGGAAGCATTGGCACCGTAAATCACGGCAGACTTCAAATGCTTTTTGTTTCCGTCCACAATCAGGTGCTCCGGATGTTCGTTATCCTTACTGGCAAGCAGGGATAACACGACATTATCTTTGATAGAGAGAAAGTTCTCTACACTAAATTGAATCAGCATAAAACAACCTCCTAAATCCTTGCTATAATATATTATATCCGCATTTTTGTGAAAAATCAACGCAAATGAAAAATAAAAATCTATATAGAGGATTTAAGAGAACAGTCGTGTGGAGAGGATATGCGGTGGGAGTTTCGGTAATGATAAAAAGCAAGCCTGGGAAACAGTTCGCCGCTGCTTCCCAGGCGCTTTGCTTACAGGTTCTGACGGATGATCCGGGTGATAATACCTACGGCCACACCCCGCTCCATATCCAGACGGGTGACGGCAAAAGATACATCGTCCTTTTTGCCGGGCATCCGGTAGTCATAGCAGGAATGGGCTACCGCATTGACGCCATTGGAGAGACGCACATAGACAACGCCCTTGTGGACATCTGTGACACGGCCGGCATACTTGCCCTGGATACGGCACTTCTGCAGGTTGTCCCTGTCGGTGTTCTCGGAAATACTCTTGATGTCAGCCTTGATGCCCAAGTCCTCCAGACTGTTGCGCCGCACGCTGAGAATCCGGACCAGAACCTCATCGCCTACGGAAAAACGCTCATGGGCATCACCGATCCAGTCCCAGGCAAGGTCACGGGCAAGGATGGAGGTTTCAACGCCGAAAACTTCCACGCGCACAACCTTTTCAGCCACTGCAATCACACGCGCCTGGACGATGCGGCCCTCATAGACACGGTACATACCGGCAGCATCCGTATCCAGATAGAAAATCTGGCGTTTGCGCAGCATGGCCTCCTTGCGGCTGGCAACTACGCTGCGGGTCTTGGAGTCGATACCACGCACGATGAAGTCAATGTCAGCACCGAGCATGTTGCCAAGGATCTTATTTTGGCGCAGCATCAGGTCGGCGTATTCCTGACCGGAAGGGCTGCGGCCCAGATTGATCATCATTTCCTTGATAGGGATAATGACACGGAACCCCTTGTAATCCACAACTGCCACCGTCTTGCGGTTGTCCAGCTGTTCAATGCCGCCCAGCTTGCCGGTGATGATCTTGCGGGTGCGGTAGGCATTATGGATCTCATGCCAGATTACATCATCACGGTCTTCGGCAGTCTCGACATCATCCCGGCTGCGGATGGTAAGGACGGGGGCCTCGCCGCGCTGGGGGCGGGGCTGGCGCCGGGGAGGAGAAGGAGTGGGGGCAGGAGCGGCAGCTTCTTCCACGACAGGAACGGCTCCACAGCAGGTTCCTCCGTATCAAGAATAGAGTCGGCAGGGACTTCCTCTGTGACAGTTTCTTCAGGAGCAGCAGCTTCTTTCGGCTGGTACGCTTGGGCTTGGGAGATGCAGGGGGTTCCTGCACAGCGTCGGCGTTATCTTCGTAAACATCAGGCGGCTGCACATCAAAGTCTTCCGGCATATCAGTGGGAGCAGCGCTTTGATCGTCTGTTTCAGCAGGCGTATCTCCGAACATTTCCTCCTCGGTGAGTTCAGGAAGGGGATCTTCAGCCATATCTTCGGCAGAGGTGTCCTCCAGGGGCTGATCCATCTGCCCCAGCAGTTCGTTCAAATCCAGACTATTGCCAGCATCAGCAGGAAGGGATTCAGGTTGAGCGGTATCGGCCGGCAGAGTTTCGCCTTCCGACATAACGGTTTCGGTAACAGGAGCCTCCTGTTCCAGAAGTTCTTTTTTCTTGGTTGCCATAGATTAAAACCTCCTATGAATTTGATAGTTTTGTTTAAGACAGGATGGAATCCTTGTCTGTGGTGATAATGCCTTCCGGCGTACCGGCAGATTTGGGGGCCGGAGCCTCTTTGGGTGATTTATCAATGGGGGATGCCGGTTTGGTGGCTTTGCGCTTTGCCGGTTTCTTTGCTGCAGGAGCCGGTTTCGGCGCGGGCTGCGGTGTTTTGGCGGCTTCTTCTTCCAAGCGGCGCCATTCCGGTACATGGGCAGATGCTTTGCAGGAACGCAGGTACTTGGCTTCCGGGTGTTTGGAGTAATCCATTTTGTCTACCTGCAGAACCTTCTTGCCACGGATGATGATGAGCGCCTGATCCAGCGGGAGCCGCAGGACTTCATCAGGAGTAAGTACAGGGCGTTTTCCAACACCGGAGGTCTCACGAAACTCCGGTGTATAGTTGGAGATACGCCAGGTGCCCAGCTGTTTGGACTTACTGGATACTGCTACGGAGGCAAGCCCTGTCCTGGCAGAAATAAATTCGGCAGTAAGCTGGTCTGTACAGCCTAAAAACAACTGCGCGTCACAGTTTCCAATGATCTCCTGCCACAAATTCTGCGGGTATCTGTTCTGCAATCCTGCGAGATTTTGGAACACACAGGACATGGAGATATTCCGGGAGCGTATTACGCTGAGCCGGCGGGAGAGGTCGGGGATCGTGCCGCACGCTGTCAGTTCTTCCCCAAGGATATGGACAGGCACAGGCAGTTTGCCGCCCTCGCAGTTGTGGTCTGCATATCGCACCAGTTTGATGAAGCAGAAAGATAGAAACAGCGAGGCCAGAAAATCAAAGGTGCTGTCCTGGTCGCTGGTAACGAGGAAGTAGGCACAGGGCTGCTGACCCGGAAGCTCCAGATCGATCTCATTCTTAGCGGTAATTTTTTTGATCAGCTCAGACTGGAATACCTGCAGGCGGCTGCCCAGACCGATAATCACGCCGCTTCGCACTGTGTCGCTGGCCTGCTTGAACAGGCTGTAGGGTGCTTTGGCAGGGTGCGTGGAAGGAAGCGCCTCGAACAATGTGTCAAGTTGGGATTCCCCATTGAGAGTCAGCAGCCGGTAGACTTCGCCAATGTTGCGGTTTTCTTCCGCATAGCCTTGATCCACATACAGTACCAAGGCCTTGAGCAGATTCATCTCGCAGGCATCCCAGAAATGGTCGCTCTTGCCGTTGTTCGTGGTGTTCTTGATGATGACATCTACAAAAAGCTGGGCCATTAGTTCCTGCCCCTCAACTTCGGCAAGGCAACACCAGGAATCTGAGTTTTCAGGCGAAACGAGGTTGAATACCTTGACACAATAGCCCCGGCTGCGGAGAAATTCGCTTGACTTCTCGTACAATTCCGATTTGGGATCGCAGATGATCAACGATTCTCCAGCGCCATTTTCGCCTCGGACAGTGGCCTGAAGGATACGGTTCATACAAAACGAACGGGTTTTCATGGAACCACTGGCGCCGTAGACTGCCAGATTACTGTTGATTCTGGTATCTTCCGGTATGCAGACTGCTTTGCCATCCAGCATACCCAGTACAACACCCTTGTGTTTGCGCAGATCGGGCACCAGATCCAGTACGCCGGACATCTCTTTGCGGGACATCCAGCCGGAGGTGCCATAAGTGCCTTTGGCGGAGTAGGAGAAATTGCGGTCTTCATCATACTCGCCGGCATCACCATATCCCATGCGCATGACCATGATGAGCAGCACTGCTAACAAGCCAATGCAGATCAAAATGCCATACACGCCATAAGGCGGTCTGAGCACAGAGGAAAGGCAGAGAAGGAAGTCGGGCGAAGCGGCCAGCGGTGAAGTACCGTCGCCGGGAATACCGCCGCCCTGTTTCCAGGTTGCATAGTTACCCAAAAGCTGTGCCAGAAAGCCGCCTGCGTATAGGATCGCAAGAATGGCAAAGGGCGCTGCAATCAGGCTCACGATCAGTTTTTTCTTGTTTATGGGAACAACCTCCCCTCGAATTTTGTGAAATCAATGGTCTGGAAGCGCACCCGGGAACCGCAGTAGCTGCGAAGTACCTCTGCCTGGAAGTCAAAACAGATCAGTGTGCCTGGGCGCTCGGATAGTTCGAGGGAGGTGTTAAAGCGTGCGATACGGGGCAGATCGCAGAAATAGCCAAACAGGACTGGTGAGCCATCCGGTGAAATGCCGTCATGCTCAATAGCCAGTCCGGGCTGCCTCGCAGTAAGACCTTGGAGCAGAATGCGGTCCAGCTCCGCAGTTTTCACAGGGTCGCACAGCAGTGCAAGTATCACCTCCCCCTGATGGTCGTTGGTAAGATAAAGAAAATGCTCATAGCTGCCATCCAGCATGAAGAAATCATGTTTGCGTCCTCCGGTGCTGGTCAAAATCTGGTAAGCCAGATCCATGCTGTTGCCCAGAATCAGTCCATGAACATCCTCATGGCGAAACTGTGGGGCCAGGCGCTGTTGGCAGATTACGCTCCAAATCAATGCCTTGACCCGCATTTCCGATTTGTAGCGCCACTTCATCAGGGCGCTGCTGCTGTTGTAGGTCACGAAGATGCCGGAGGGCGCAAGGAGTATTCCAGTGGAGCGGGAACTGCGGATCTTCGTGGTGTCGATCCCCATTTCTTTCACTTCTCTGGAACTGAAAAAAGCAGGATAGACAATCCTGCCGCCAGCGTAACCCTCCGGCGCAAAAATTGCCGGTTTTTCATCCCGATACACACATACACCCGCATTATCCATGGTCACATAGGTTTCTGCCAGGCGGTGTAGCCGGAGTCTTCGGTCAATTTCGCATTTCAAACGGTTGGTGTCGGTATCTCCTGTCAGGTAGCTGGCAAACCTGTCCGGCCGGCTTTCCAGCAGAGTGGCTTTGGCTCGCGGCCCCAGACGGTAGCCGCGCAGTTTATCCCGGTAATAGGTACGCAGCAGCCCGTCTTTTTTCAGTGCAGTGACAACAGACTCCAGATAATATGGACTGCCGGGAAGTCTGTTAAGCTGGTCTGTGGGGAACTCGCCGGAGATGGCAGTCAGAGAGAGAAGCCTGTACGCCATCGTGTCTGGCTGTGGGAATTTCCCAAGTGATCACCTCCTTGTGGTGTGCGGCTTTTACCGAGACTGCAAGGAACTTCGGTAAAAATCCGTGGTGTAACGACAGAAAAAAGCCCCGAAATCCGGGGCGAAATACGATGTTGCGGCAGGTCGGACAAGCAATGGCTGAAAATGCTCAAAAATCCGAGATGGATTTTAGGGTGTTTTCATGCTCAGCAAGCCAGGCGGGAAACCGCTTTTTTTCCATGACACTGATTCTGGTACAGTCCTTTTCGCCCAGCGCAGCGGTGTTGTAGGCATCGCAGAGCAGGCCGGTATCGTCAGCCATGACGAAGGTGGAGAGGACATCCAGAAGCTGCTTTTCTTCCAGATTGTCGTAGTCACGGATACGCCGGGTGGGAAGGCACTGGTCATAAACCTGCGTAAAGCACACCACACAATCGCTGAAGCGGGGCATGGGATGCTCTTTGGCGTATTGCTCCAATGAGAAGTAGAACGGGTCGAGCAGAAACTCAGTGTTTTGCCTCTGCTTGCGTTTTGGGAGCAGACCAGGCAGGGTGACCTCCAGTACACCGTCCTCATAGACAACCTCAATTCCGTGTACAATACCGGCGGATGTCAGGTAATCGCCTTTGCGGATGGTGGTGCTGGAATATATCAAATGCCGCAGCCTGCAGGCAATTTTCTCTGCCCGCAGGGCGGCATCAGTGGATAAGACTTCATAGTTGTCCGGATAGCGCTGAATATCCGTGGTATCCATCGCGTAAAGAGCATTGCTCAAACGGGATATATCATCAAGAATGCTTCCAATCCGGTGTGAGATAATTTTTCGTTCCAATCAAGTTCCTCCTGTCTTCTTAAAGTAATGCACCTGGCCCGCTGCATCCACAGTGCAGAAACCGGAAATGCCAGGGCAGTCAATGCGGCGAATGTCTTCCGGATTATCGACCAAAATGATGCGGCGTCCACCGCTGCGGTCATCCCGAAGCGCATGGTTGATCAGGGCCTCCTGGCCGGAAGCTGCGTAGACGATTTCGTATAGTTCACCGTTTGCAAAGAAGATAAGCTTGACCGGAAAATCACCGGGAGCATGGTATTCCACCTGCCCGATAAAATCCAAGAGTACCCAGGCAGCCCGTATCAGGGAGTTGTCTGATTTTGCTGCCCAACCAGACGGAAAGTAACCGCCTGTATCAGTTTGAAAAATACGGCCCTGCTTTTGTAGATGGGAGAGCAGGGTCTTGATGATTTCTTCTTTGCCAGGGTGAAAGCAGAGAAGCTGCTGCATATTGAGACCGGGATACATCGTGACGATCCGCAGCAGAGCCGCAGCTTCATTTCCATAGATTTCAGCCCTGGTCTTCATGGGTATCACCTCCAATGGCGTAATATAGGCGTATTCAAGACGCATTAAATAGGAAGGAAAGCCAGTCAGTGTAAGCCAAAAAGATGATCTGGCTGGCAAAACTGGCTTTTAGGCGTAATGCAGACGCAAAGCAGACGCATAGCGGCGTCTGGCAGGAAAGTTGCACATGGGAATCACCTCGCTCTTCAAATTGTTATATCTGCTGTTCGGCAGATGTGGATTGTTCACGGCGTTTTCGCTCTACGATTTCACGCAGCTCGCGGCGGTCGGTAGTAATCAGATCCTTTTCCAGAGGGCTGGCTTTGAATTCCACCATAATATTGTTGTTATTGGTAGAAATCAGACCGTGACCTCTTTCAAAGTGAGTGATCTCCATTGTTTCAGCATCGGACAGGTGCAGGGCTTCCTGTACCCGCTGGGCTTCGTCGTCCTCCAGATTCAGAATGATCTTGGTCTTGGAGTTGTTGATGATGCCCTTACCAAATCTGCCGCCGTCAAGGTCAAAGAAATCGGCAAGATCCTGGCTTGCAAAAATCGAGGCGCCGCCGTAACCGCGTATGGTTTTGGCAATTTCCAAAAGGAAATCGCCAGCCAATCTTACACCAGCAGCACCGGCGCCGGATAGAAGCTGCCAGCACTCATCGATGAAGATGGCTTTTTCTTCTGTACGGTCGGCTTTGGCTCTGTCCCAAACAAAGTCCAGCGCCACAAACATACCTACGGTGAGCAGATCTCCCGTGAGGGAGGAAATATCCAAAACAGTGTACTTGTTGTCGAGCCGAACATTGGTCTGCTTATTGAAGGTGCTGGCGCTGCCGTTTACCAGACGGTTTAGAATGTGGGCCATGCGCATCGTTTCCTTGGAGGTTTTCAAAATTTCGTACAGGTCACCAAGCACCGGCATTTCACGGTACTGGCCGGGCTGTGCAGGGTCTTCCAAAGAGGCGTTATCATGAGTGATGCCTTTTGTGTTATAGGTACGAACAAGGGCTTCGTCCAAAAGCTGTCGTTCTTCGTGAGACATATCGGGGATCAGCAGACTGAAAAATATGTGGAGCTGCTGGATCTTTGCTGCAAGTTCAGATAACTGAATGCCTGGACCGTCCAGAATTTCATTCACCGAGCGGTCTACCCGCCGAATCTCCATAACATTGATGCAGTGGGGACTGGCCGGTGAAATCTGGATAAAGGAGCCGCCCACATTGGAGCAGGCGCGATGGAATTCATGGCCTTTTAGGGGCGCAACAATGAAAATGGGGATATTTTTCCGCCTCATTCGCAGCGCCATCAACTGCATGGTAAAAGTTTTGCCGGCTCCGCTCGTGCCAAGGATCGACATATTGGCGTTCTTATAGACCGCAGAATTGAAGATGTCCACGATAATAAGGGAGCTGTTGTACTTGTTGACGCCCAGCAGGATACCGTTATCATCACACATCTCATAGGAGGTAAAGGGATAACAGCTTGCCGCACCGCCTGTCAGCAGGTTGCGTTTACCGCGCTCATACAGTTTCTTTTCCATTGCCACCAATGGAAGGGCAGATAAAAACGCCTGTTCCTCCCGAAAATGGCAGGTGCAGGCGTTCATGTCTTGTGAGAGCAGGAGCTTTTCATTTCGCTGACCTTCCATTCCAAGTCTTCCTCGTTGGAGGCAGTAATGGTAATCAGCAGATTCAAGTAGTAGAAGTCCTCGTTGTTGGCAAGGCCCTCTTTGAGAAAGTACCCGCTTCGGATAGCGCCATCAATGTCATCAAAGTCGGTGTTGGTGTCGCTGGCGTCCTTGATTTTGGAACGGTTGATACGCAGCTGCTGTCCGACTTTCTGGATGATGGTTTCTTTGGGCTGACGGGAGAGGAACATATCCATATCGATCCCGTCACCGGCATTGACGATAAGACTGAGCCAGCCGGCTGGAACCTGCGTTTTGTAGCCATCAGAGGGCACCAGCAAATAAGCATAATACAGACCGTCAATGCAGATATGGTGACCATGCGTGAAGTCAATGCTTTTTGGCGCACAGAATTCGGTGGCAGGGATATGGTCGATCTCACTGTCGCGCCCTTTGGCAAGGTACTCAGCCACAACCTCCTGTGCCCGGACGGAGAGCGGCTTTACAGCACTTTCATTTCTGCAGAGCAGGTTATAGAGGACATCTACGGTAAACTCATCCCAGTTTTCCGGAACGATGACCTCGTTACCGCACTGACGGAGGTAGTTGGTAGCAGTATGGACTGCACTTTGCAGGGCATTGATTGCCTCGCCTTCTTCATCAGAGCGCTTGGTGTTGCTCCACGGCTCATATTCAAAAATCAGGAAGAAACGTCGGGTAATTGCCTCACGGGAACCGATCTGCTGAACGAACTGGAGGTAGTCTTCCTGCATGAGCAGACACTGTTCATTGGTCTCCTGTTCCATCTCCTTCCGAACGGTATCCAGATGGCGGTTGATCTCTGCCCGACGTGTCAGTACCTTGATTTGCAGCTTGATGGGGCTGATTTTCAAGTAGGATACAAAGGAATAGATGATGTTCCGCTGTTCCTGGGCGCTGCGCAGCATAAAATTGATGGGTACTACCTCGACGACCTTGACATAGCGGTGGTCCTTCGTGTAGATGATGCCGTTTTCAATTTTGGAAATCGGCAGATAATCTGCTACCGGGTTAAGGCAGGCGGGCTTCGGCTCCTGAGTGCGGATAGGGCGTTTTACTTTGCGCTCCTTGGAGACCTTCTTTTTTTGCTTGGCGGCTTTCTTCTCCTTGGCAGGCTTCTGCTTTTTCACAGGACGGAGTTTTTGGCGGATCTCGTAGCTACGAACTTCATCAAACTCCGCTGGGAAATCCTCTCTGCCGGAGCGCCGTGACCGTCTGGGAGCCTTGTCGGGCTTGTGTACCTTCTTTTTAATATGCTTGCCGCCATGCTCTGCCGCCGGAACCGCATCTTCTGCGCTGTTACCGCCTATAATGCGGCGGTTTCGCAGGTACTTTATGAAAATCAGCAGAAAAGAGGAAAGGCTCTCACCGGAAATTCCGATAAGCGCCACCAATGCTGCTGGCAGTGCGGTCAGGCACAAAGCGATGATACGGGCAGTCAGGCTAAGAGGGAGCAATGAAAAAACCGGCACACCAATGGCAAATGCCAGGATGCCGGCTTCAATCACATTTCGGGCTTTGAACATACCACCGAAGAAGGTGCCTGACTCGATGAAATTCGGTGGTATTATGTAGGTATCTCGGTCGATTTTATGATTCATGATTAACCTCGTTTCCGAAGCCGGGCGGGCACATCAGCCGATAATCCAGAACGGACCGCCAGCTCCAGCGCGCCGGCTGGCCTCATTTAAGATAATGGACAGATCCCAGAGCTGTTCGCTCCGTGTGTAACTGGCAGGGTCAGCCACCATGATCTTGCCGTCCTTTACGCCACGCAGGACAATGAAGTGACCGGAAGAGGTAAAATGGCCTTCAGACATGATCGCTACTACCAGTTTACCATTAGCCAGTGCGTCTGTGATGCGCTGTGGTTCCGCAGTGGTACAGCCGGAAACCGGAAGCCCCCATTCCTCAGCGGCGGCAGGTATCAGTGCATGGTAAGAACCACTGCTTTTACACCAGTAGCCGTTGTTGTAAGACCACTCGGCCATCTCCACAGGGTCAACCATATCGTCTGTCAGAGAGGACACCACGATTGCCATAGCGGTAGGGCCGCAGCCATAACCGCCAATATTGTCCGTACCATATGCTTTACCGGCATAGCGTTCATCCAGCTGATTGTAGTAAACAACAGGTGTGATCCCATCGGTGAAAGTAACATCGCCCAGAGAGGTGATGCTGTTTCCGGTCCACGCTTCCAGATTCTGCAGCAGACCATCGCCCAAGAACAGGCTTAGGTTGGAGGCATAATCGGCTGCAAGCTCCTTTTGGTCATCGGTAAGCTGGAATACAACATCAGAAAAATAGGACTCACCGTTGTAACGGACGGTATAGACCATCCATGTTTCGGACACTGTTGTTTCTTCCCCAGTCTCCGGATCAGTCACGGTGCTTTCACGAATCTCTTGCTTGCTGGTGTAGGAATATAGATGCTGTTTGTTTTCCCGCAGGGTGGCGGCAAGGTCATTCAGAGAAATGCTTTCAAAATCCTTGTCTTTGGCCGCACAATACTGAGAGATAAACAGGTTGGCGTTATAAATGGGACCGCCGGAATAGGCATTTTTGACCTCCATATGGTCGGCTCCCGATGCCGCAAAGTCAGCTTCGATCCGGGCAAGTACATCATCCAGTGCCTCGCCCAAGATGCCGTTGAGGGTAAAGGTGATCTCGTTGGCGTTCTCAATAATCGCTGTTTCGCTATTCAAAATCGGAATTTCGGGGTCAGATGGCGAAAAGGCATTGGTCAGTCCGCCGAAAATAAGACCGGGGAGCATGAGAACAAATAATACCGGCAGCATAAGCAGGGCAATGACTGCCACAATGATTTTCCCGATATGCTTCCGACCTGCCCACACTGCGCCTGCAACTGCACCGTAAGGACCGCCTGCGGCAGCGCCTTTGGCAGCGGAGGAAATAGCTTTTCCGGTTTTGATTGCACCGCGGATGGTATGCGCTGCGGAGGCGCCGGTCTCCACAGCTTCGGAAAAACTGCTTTTTTGATCTTCTGGCATTTATATCTTGTCCTTTCTCCTCGGGGCTGGAGGCAGCTTTTTGACAATGGACTCGTTGAAGGCGATAGAACCGTCAGGAGCCATATAGGGCGATTTGTCAACAGCATCCACAGCGTACTGCTTATACCATGCTGTGCCATCCACGGCATGAACGGTGGTGTACTGGCCTTCCGGGGCAACATATTGGTCTGCGTGGTACATACCAAAGGAGATACCTTCGGGATGTTCTGCAGTTACTTCTGTACCGGTGATGCGGCCGCCGCCGATTTCGACATTCTGGAAGGTCGGAACATTTTCAGCTCCGGATTCCAGTGCCGCGTATCCCATGTAAGAGTGCAGGGCTTCGGCGGCTTTTTCACCGGAAATGGAACCCATTTGGCTGATACTGCCCGTGGCTACGCTGCCGATTACATTGTTGGCAAAATTGCCGCCCTTACTGACGGAAGAAGCGTACATATGGCCGCCGATCCCTCCGGCTGCAGCATCGCCTAAAAGACTGCCAAGACCGGAAGGCTTGGAGCCGGGAGTTGTGGTGGCTGTTTTGATGGCGCTGTTTGTGACTTTTCGGCTCACCACTCCAGCAAGACCGCCGCTGGCAAACCCTGCTCCAAAGCCGCCGCTGCCTTTACCACCGTTTGCGTTGACATTGGTGGAACTGCTGTTTCTCCCGCCGCCAAAGTGGTGACTGGAAAAGTTCTTGATGCCGCCGATGCCTCTGGCAGCAATCATAGCCTCAGCCAGCATGCTGCCGCCGGTATGTCCTACATTGACACCAAGACTGGAGAGGAAGGAATCGATTTTCTGGCCGACTTTGAGAAAGCCGATAGCACAGAGAAACCAGATAAACACATTGCCGGAAACGGCTTCTTTTCCCACAGCGTCTACCTGAGCCTGCACATCGCTTTCGGAGATAGCGGCAAAGCCGGCTGGCAGAGCAGGCAGGAGAGAATTGCGACTGTAAAGGCCGCAAACAAAAATTTTTTGAGTTTCTTCAAGGATAAGACCTCCTTACAACGAAAGCGGGTTCGCAAGGAAGGACCCCACCATGCTTGTGAACAGGCGCAGGCACCAGGCGTTCATGACCAATAGGAAAATTTGACCGCCAAGCATCCGGCACCAGGATTTCCAGATGTTTGCTGTGGTCTGGCTGGCGCCCATAGAAAAAGCCACAGGAGCCGTGTAGACCAGTACACCGAGCAGCACATACCGTTCGGCTGCCTCGAACAGAAGTTTTAGGTAGTTCCAGGCCAGGATGAGAACCAAAATCAAGGTAATCAGTGCCACAGCCCCATTGGCACACACACCGATGATGACCAGCATCACGGAATTGAAGTCTGCAAAGCTTAATGCAGGAAGGTCGGACTCCATGATCCAGTGGTAGGGGGTGCCGCCGATGGTAAGAACAATATTGACGATTTCATCTGAAAAGAGCGTCAGCAGGATAAAAATAACGGAACGGATACTCAGCTTTACCGGGTCTTCTGCTTCCACACCTGCGCCAAGACCGAAGTTTTTGAATAACTGCCAGACCCAGTTGAGCAGGATGATCCCGATTGCCAGAGCCACGAAAACAGAGTACATAGTCTCTGCTGCGGGAAAATAACGCAGAAATACAGCCATATCACAGCCCAGCGCACCCAAAACCGATGTGGTCACCAGATCAAGACCGGCCATTACCTGTTCTGCGATCCATTCCACTATGCCGTCTAAAATGCCCATAAATGCAAGCCTCCTTTCCGGCGAGCAGTCAGACGGTCAATCAGCCTGTCCATTGTCCGCCACTAAAGAGCGGCGTCACATACGCCATGATAAAGCCCAAGCCATTGAGGATAGCCCAGGTGATACAGATTCGTGAGCCAGGCGCGGCTTTCATCTACCGTCCGTCCGGAACGGGAGAAGTTCATGAGCAGCAAGGCTACCGAAGCAGTGACGATGGCGGCGATAGTGGAGATGGCAAGGATTTGGGTGTATACATCCTGCATGATCTCTTTGGCCTTGGTCCATACATCTGTTGCCGCATAAGCCGGCTGGCAGAACATCATGGACATCATCACACACAGGAAGGCGCTGTAAGCCACTTTGGGCAGCGAAAGCCTGCGCTTGGACTGGGTATCCGGCTCCTGAAGCTGCGGAGTTTGAGGGGTTTTCGTTTTCTTCAATTTGCGATCCTCCAATTCTGAATGATTTTTTTTGATGCTCAATAGGGAACAGAAAAACCCACACCTGTCAAAACAAATGTGGGCTTTCAAATGGCCGGGCGGCCATCTGGGCAGCAAAAAAGCACCCTGATGAAAGGTGCCGTTACTGTCCTGTTCGGTTTTGGGTGCAAGTTTGAGCATATTCAGTTTAACACATCGGTATTTACACTGAAAGAGCAGAACCATGCCAATTTTGTTCCCGAATTGTGCCAATTATTTGCCCGATTGTCCGGAAGATGATTTTGGCTCTGGGAAGAACTGCTCCAGCATGTCTAAACTGTCCTTGGAGGTATAGCCCCAAAGAACGGAACTGAGGGCTTCAATGGCTTCCCGGCGTTTGCGGTAGTAAGTTCTGAAACTGATGTCGCGGATATGCGGTCGCAGGGTCTCGATAATTTCCTCAACATTTTTGAGCTGCTGCGGCGAGAGGAAGGAGTAGTACAGCAGCCAGTAATATGCCTCACCGTTTTTGTGCTTGGTACGCAGCAATTCGACTGCGGAATCCAGCAGCTTGAGCATTTTGTGGCTGCGTTCAATGCATTTGGCATGATGCTCGATGTCGCTTCCGGCCAAATCAGCGCCAGCCAGATAGACTGAATCCAGAAAATCCTCGATGGAGGTGCCATACTCGATCTCAAACTTGGTGCGGACATGCTGGACAGAAAGCTCCAGGCTCCACACAACATCCCGGTATTTTTTCAGCAGTTTCCAGGTATCATGGTACAGGGGATTATCAGCAACATCAGGTTCAACAAATTTTCTCATTTCAGGTTCCTCCTATTTTCGTGCTCCTCAAAGGGAGTGAGTGTAAGTTCAAAAGTGGCGATTGAAGTGTTTGTGCCGCAGAGGATGGTCAGACCAAAGTGGGCTGTGGATTTCCCTCGCGCACGCGGAATCAACTCTTCCCAGCAGTCGTCCGATAAGGGATATAACTTATAGCGGGAGAGCGGGCAAGAAAAGCAGGAAATCCCTTGCGTAGATAGGATGTCAGCCATCTTGCGGAGTATCGTTTCAATGTGCGATTTTGAAACGCTGGAAAGTGCATCCGAAACAATGACCTCATGCTCAGAGATAGAATGGCTCTCTTCGGTTTCAGCAGTTTCCGGAAGCTCCAGATGAATGTTTAAGGTCATGGCAACTTCCTCCTTGTCGATTAAAACATCGGAAATCTCAAACATGGTGGACAGGTAGTTCTGCAGGTAGATCACGCTTCCATGCCGGCCGGGAAACGACATGATAGAGATATACCCAAGACCGTCCAGCTTTTTCAGTATCCGGCATACGGTAGCGCGTGACAGCCCCCAGCGGCAGGAGAGTTCGGTATAACTGACCAACGGGTTTCCTGTACCATTGCGAAAGTAGGCTACCGGACCGACCTCTGACCCCTGCACCTGCGTATCGTTGTAGACAGCGGATACCCACAGATCCAGAACGATGTCCATTTCAGAGCAGCGGGCAGAGCTGACCAGTTCCAGGGCAACAGAGACTGGCAGGAAGAAAAAACCGGTATCCTTTTGGCAGGGGGCATTGTACTCCAGTGCGGAATTGTGGCGGGCCCAGTGGAGGATTTTATATTTGACTACATTGCCGCGGCCCAGCAGTGTATAGGAAATCAAGTGCTGCTTCTGAAGGGTATCCAGCATGGACAGCGCCTGCCGATGAAAGCGGGTGCGGAACCAGCAAGACAGTTCCTTGACGGTGCACACCCATTCGCCGGGCGAGACTGTATAACTGATTCCGTCAATACGGCGGTATGAGGTGCGGAAGTTTGCATAGCTGCAAAGTACAGTAAAATGAAAAAGGCCGGAGCCTCCGTTTATGCGGATGCTCCGGTCGTTGATCAGTTTGTGGATGAACTCACGATAAATCCGGCATCGTGGGTAATCTACCACTTGTTTAATTTGAAGTTGGTATTCAGGCATAGTGAACCTCCTAGTTTTTTATGCAGACAAGTAGTTCGCTGAAAAATGTTGACTTGAATAACTGATGGGGGTATACTCATATTTGTATGAGCTGCAAATAAGCAGTTTGTGCATTGCTGGTTTCCGCAGTTTTAGCATTGATACCTTATAATATAGGCTAAAAGCGATAAAGAAACAGTATCAGGGATGTTCTTCATGGCTCTACAATGTGCCAGTCCTTTTCATGGAAAATTTATCCAATTTTTGACATTTTGGAGCTGACACACTTTTTCACAAAAAAATATGCCTACAAACAACTACAATTTTTATACAACTTTTCGAGTGAAGCGGACGGTCAAATAGGACACAGGACGAATGATAAATAGTTTCAAAAACCCAGCAATTATGCGAATTTTGCGCACTACGGAGCGGCATGGGGCGGGATGGAGAGAGCAAAATTTTATTCCCGACCATGAAGCCCATTGACTAAAAAGCATTGATTCTACGCCTTTTATCAACCGCGTTTGGCTGATTTGACACCACATTGACACCAAACTTGCAGAAAAGGCTTTACAAGAAAGCAGAGAGTTATCCTCTTACGGATGACTCTCTGCTTTTTATTTATGTAGTTGTGCATGTCTGCGCGGAAGTAATGAGGTGATAGCCGATGCGAAGGAGCAGGGCCGCAAAGGTCTTGTCCTGACCTGCAAGAAGCGACTTGTCCACTACTACGCCAAGTTCGGATTCGTAGACGAGGGTGTGACCGATAAGTCCACGCACGGCAATGTTTCGTGGCATCAGATGCGATTGACGTTCTAATATTTTGCCAAGAAAAAATCCCCCAGAGCAACTAGCTCTGAGGGATTTACTTTTAATTCACTAGACCAAGACCATAATATACTCCAGCTTTTGTCCACGGCAGCACTTCCGTCTGGTCTGCCACATCGGCTGTAACGTCACAGATAACCTTCCCGATGTTTTTAACATAATAGGTTTCATAGCCCGTTACTTCTTTATTTGAATAGCCGGTAACTGTACCGTCTGCTTGACAATAAACGCCATAATATCCTTTTCCGTCACTGTAAACCACCCACTTAAGTTGGCATTTGTAGTTTGCAACCGCAAAGAAGGAGCCTGTACCATCAGAAAGACTAGGAACCTCTGAGAGTTTTACAATAGCTTTATATCGGTCTACAAGGCTTGACAGTTTTTGCTCATGCGGAATTACCGAATTTCCATCTTTCGCTGCAGCCGTAAATGTTTGCGTGCCTGCATTTGATTGAGTCGCGTATTCGTCTGATGCATACAGTGTAGACATCTCCGTCTGCACAGCCTGCGTCAGCATCCGCGTTTCTGCCACAACCTGACTCTTTCTTGCTTTGACAATGTACCCGGTAAGTGCCGGAATCAGCAGTGCTGCAAGAATAGCCAGAATCACCAGTACAACAATGAGCTCGACCAGCGTAAACCCGCGTTTCGATTTTTTCTTCGCCATAGAATCGACATCCTTTCGGTGCATTTGATGTATTATAACATATCTTTGCAAAAAAGTCTATTCTTCTTTTTGAGGTTGTAAATACAAAACAGCCTCTACGGGAGTAGCCGACATTAGTAAACATCATACTCCTATATGAATGACAACACATGGCACTATGCGGTCTCGGACACAGAGGTCCTGCAGCCGACCCAAATCGAGGAGATGGCGGTCAAAACGCCCGAAAACAACTGGGACCTGACATTGTTTACCTGTACCACGACCGGTCAGGCACGATATGCGCTGCGCTGCGTCCGCACAGACGAGTGAGCATGATTCATAGTCATCGCTTCCAAAACGCAAAAGTATTTCCGCTACACAATCCATAGATACACAACAGCGCACCCCGCCGCAAGGCGGGGCGCGCTGTTGTGTGTCTATGCGGAAAATTAAGAGATTTCCTTTTTGCCATCGTAGCTTTTGGCTTTGGTGGGGGCTTTCAGCAGCTTACGGGTGTACTGGTAAACGATTTGCAGCAGCACATACCAGCAAAAAATCGGATGCATCAGGTAAATCGGGTTTTTGCGGGAGATGGCAAGCCCAATGCCATCGGCGAGCGCGGGAAGAATAAACCCGGTGTACGGCACAAACAGCAACGCCTTTTTGCCGATGCCCGGCTGGAAGCGCTCGCGCCCGGCGTAGCCGGCGTTGTCTTCTTTGGCTTTGTTGACGTTATTCCACACGCGGTAGCGCAGCTTGGGCCAGTAAGCTTTCAGCGAATCGGCCGAGTAGTGCAGCAGCGGGTCATTTTTGACGACCAGCAGTTGGGTGTCACCCTGGGCGCGCATGATGTAAAAACGCGTGTACTAGGTCGGTTTCGTCCTGCATGCAGAATGAAAAATATTCTTTGTCGATCATTGTACCCGCGCAGACCAGCTCGATCAGCGGGAAACGGCGCAGTTCTTTAAAAGAAACGCAGAGGGTCGTCTCATCCTCCCAACAGACGTCGTAAAAATCCCGCAGATTTTTTCTCAAAAAAGCCATAGCTTTTGGAAAAACGATAGATGAACAGGGAATAGGGGTCGCCAAACTCGGAAATATATTGGTTCAGAAGCGGGTAATCGTCGGGGCGCAGATAGCCGCCGCACAGCGCGGCCTTGCATTCTGGGTGGGCCTGCAAGGCCTGCACCTTGTGCAGAATACTGTCCGGGCTGACCATGACCTCATCGTGGTCCAGCGTCAGCACATAGCGCCCCCTGGCGGCCTGCATGCCCAACAGTTTGGCATGCACAGGCTCGGTTCTGGGATTGTGGATGACCCGGCCGCCGTAACGTTCAATCAAGGCATAGGTGCCGTCGGTGCTGCCGCCATCCACAGCCAACAGGTCCAGCTTGTCCTGGGGGTAACTCTGTTTTTTAATACCTTCGAGCGTGCGGGATAAAATCTTTTCCGAGTTGAATGTGGCAATCAGGATCGTTACAACAGGCAGGGATTCGGGTGTAGTGTTCATAGAGGCTTCTTTCTTTGTCGGTTCAGCTCTTCACAAGCGCAGTGGCAATCATCCGGGCAGGAGACTGTGCCGGTACGATGGGCGGGCGCTGGTAGTTGGGATAGTGGACAATAAAATCATCCACGACCTGCATGCTCTCCTGGTACATGACCACATTCTGGCCAAGGCCGTCGCTGCGCTCGGTATGAGTGCGCAGAATTAAGCAGGGTTTGCCCATGTAACTCAACTCTTCCTGGTTACTGCCACCATCCGTAATGACAAACGCCGCGCCCTCCAGCAGTTTCATGAAATCAAAATACTCCACACGGGGCAAGGCGGTCACGTGTGCATTTTGCTTTACAGTGTCCAGTAGCCCCATCTCCTGCAGCGTTACTTCAGTAGGCTTATGCAGGATCATCACACAGTGCATGCTTTCAGCCTGTTGCAGCGCGCGGGACAGCATATCGCGCACCAACGTTTTGTTGGCAAGATTCTCCTGCCGGTGCATGACAAACACAAAGTAAGGAGCGCTCTGCAATTCTGCGATAACTGGGTCCTTGCAGGGAATCGTGCGGGAGTAGGCAAGGCTGTCGGCAATCGTATTATAAGTGGTGTTTACCACAAGCCCCTTGGCCTTGCTCAGGTTAGCAGCAGCCTCCTGGCCGGGGGCAAAGTGCAGCCGTACACAGCGGCTGGTCAGTACACGGTCAATTTCTTCGGGAAAGGGATTCAGCCAGTTGTGGCTGCGCAGGCCGGCCTCTACATGGGCCACACGCATACCGAAGTGCTTTGCCAGGTACGCACCCATAACGGTGGAAACGGTATCACCGTGTACGACCATCGTAGCGCCGCGCAGGTTATCTCTGCCGAAATGCGCGGGAATGGCCTTTTTCCCTTTGTGCCAGGTGGCAGCAAACCACTGCATCAACCCGGCAGCCGACTTTTTAATGTCGCTTTCCTTGCTCAGCTCCAAATCCACATGGCCGCCGTTGAGGGCGCGCAGAATGGTGCTTTTTACAATATCGTTCTGCCCCGATGCGATGATATGATAGGGAACCTGCTGCGCCTGCAATTGCAGCATAACAGGAAAAAGCTTGATCAGTTCGGCCTCCGTGCCGATGAAAAAATAAATACCTGACTGTGCCATAGATTAAGACCTTTCCAGCGTATCTGCTTTATCATAGTAATGCAGAATGTGCAAACGATAAAAAATTGCCAGCGTATCGACAAACATATTGCGAATGTCCTGATATCCGATCCGCCCGAAAGAAGCCCGGTGAAACACTACCTCAATCGGTGCGGAAGTGATTCTATATCCGCGCGCATTGATGATAGCCAAAACCTCAATATCAAACGCAAAACGCTTGACCAGGATCTGCCGCATGACCGGCTTGATGACCTCGGCCTTAAACAGCTTCAGGCCGGTCTGGGTGTCCCGCACGTTCAAGCGGAAAAGAATTAACAGCAGAATATAATAACCCCAGCTGTACACGCGCCGGATGGCCGGGTAATCGACCTTGGATTCCGGGTGCATCTTGCTGCCAATGACAACATCAGCATTTTCCCGCTGCATACGATCGATAAAGTCTGCCAGCTGTTCGGGCGCTAAATCCAAATCGGCATCACAGAAAGCAATATAGTCACCCGTGGCGTGGGCTGTGCCTTCCCGCAGCGCACCGCCTTTGCCCTGGTTGGGCTGGTAGCTGATGCAGCGAATCTTCGGATTCTCGGCTGCGGCGCGCTCGATCTCCGCTTTGGTGCGGTCGCTGCTGCCGTCGTCGATGACCAGCAGCTCGTAATCATCCGCCAGCGGGCTGATCTGCCGTGCGGCTTCCAGCGCATTGGCATAGATGATGGTTTCCTCATTATAAGCAGGCATCAGTACGGAAAGCTTGCCTGACAGTTTTGCCATGGGGTACCTCCTGGCATACAGCGGCGTGTTATTTCTTCTGGCTGCGATGGTACAGCCAGTTCTGAATTTTAACGATCAACGAGGGATTCAGGTTAAAAATAATCGACTTTGCCTTGATGACAAATGTGTCTTTAAACCCCATAAAAGGGCGATGACTGGTGTCGATATTTAGCCCATTCTGAGCAGCAAAAGAACGTACGCACAGCTGCCACTTGCCGCGCTGTACAGACCCGGCCGGATGGATACGCTGATACTGGCTGTCTTTACAGGTAAGTACTGTATAAGAGTAGGTTTCAGGGGAAAAAGACTTCACCCGCTCAAAGTTCCAGGCATCGGCATCTTCAGCACAGGCAATGCAGAGAAACTCCTTGCGCCAGACGGAAGGCCCGGCAGCCAGGCGGTACTGAGTGCCTGCGGGAATTTCTCGATAGCCGCCGTCTTTACTCCAAATCGGCATTGTGGGGGTGAGATAATCCAAATACACAACGCCAACCTCTTTGTGCTGACGCAGCAAAGTCACATCAGCAACGATCTTCTCCTGGTCGATTTTTCCGGCAAGCCAGTGGTCTTCCAGTGTGATGAAGATGTATTCTTCCTGAATTTGCGCACAAACTTCCCGCAGGCGGCCTGTCCACGAGGGGTTGGGGCTGTGCAGGGCACGGCTATATACCGTCCCTGCCTCCGGCTCGCCGCTCTCGGTACACAGGTATACCGGGTAGGGACAGTCCGGCCAGAACTTGCGCATACAGTCCGAAAACGGCGTCCAGCAATCGGCATATTTATCACAGGAGACAACAAGGATACACATATCCTGCATCATTCGTATTCCATCCTTCCTTGGGGCTTAGTAGGGAAAAAGCCTTACCACCAGCACGCCGTTATACCAAGTCCAGCAGTTTTGTGCAGGGAACGCTTCCAGCTCGTTCAGCGCGGCGGTCAGGCTGTCCGCGTCGGCGGTGTAACCCTGCTCCTGCAAAGTCTTGGCGACATCGGCAGGCATAAAGGAAGAATCGCTGGCGTTCAGCAGGTTCATATCCGCTTTCAAATGCTGGTTGATGTAGCGTTCCGCCACAAACGGCGCGCTGTAGGACTGTTCCCAGTAATAGTCACCGCCGATGCCGGCCACATCGCCCGCGGGCTCGTAGGCTTTCTGGCCGGGGAAATAGGTTGTCTGGTATCCGGCCAGAACTACCGGAGTGACGCCTTTTTCGTACCCGGGCACAGACTCGATGCGGTCCACCAGGCGGGTGGAGTCAGCAATCGTCATCTCGTACCGCGCATATGCCTTGGTATAGCACAGATTCGCCAGCCGGATGCCGCACAAAACAGTCAGCCCGGCTACCACGCAGGCCAGCAGAGAATAACCCCACCGCAGCAGCCTTTCCCAATCTTTGCGCAGGTCGTCCCGGCGGTAAAGCTGCTCAACGGCCATCACGAAAAACAGCCATGGCGTCAGGTAGGAGAAGGTCATCAAGGTGTGTACCCACTTGGCAACAATGCCAATGGCATTCATGGCCAGCGGCAGGCAGACAATGTCTGCCACCAGCAAAAACAGCCCCAGAGGGCGTTTCCACAGCTGCTGTTTTACCAGCAGCCAGACGACCAGCACAGCCGACAGCGCCGCGCAGAGCAGAAACAGCGAGTACATGACCCGCTCGCCATGGAAATAGGTGTTGTAGGTGCCGGGCAAAAAGAAGGTGAACACCTGCTGCAACGAGGTGACGATGTTGCCCACATAATCAGTCGCAGCCTGGGCCTGGGCATCCTGCACGCGGCCCGCCGTGTTGTTAGCGGTGATCAGATTGCAGATCAGCGTCGTGCCGATCATCGAGCCGCCGAACAAAAATAGCATCCCGAAATGCCGCGCTAAATTGTGCTTGTCATCGCCTTTTTCGTTGAATAACAGCTTTTTTAAGCTGCACAGGAAAAACAAACTCAGCGTCATGCCGACATAAGCGGCATAGCTGCCTTCAGACAGCAGCATAAACACAAACGCGGCGATCCAGCCGTGCCGCCATTTTTCGTAGGCATAGGCAGCCATGCAGGCAAACAGCAGCGCCCCGGCGTAGATGTGGGCGCTGGTCAGGTAAAAGTTTGAGGAAATCATCGTCGGGCATGTGACCATCAACCCCGAGACCAGCACCACGCCTGCGCGGCTGGTAATGCCCAGTGCTTCACAGACGAACCAGGCCGCTGCGCCGTACAGCGCCAGCGTGACCACACCCAGCAGCCACGGCGTGCGGATGGTACCCAGCAGATCCCAGTACAATTTGATGAGCCAGCGCGTGCCGGAAGCACCATCCGCCCAGGAAAATCCTTGCGTAAACAGGTGTGCCGAATCATCCGCCCCGGTCAGCATATTGGTGTAGCAGTACATGTGCGCGGCCAGGCCGATGATAAAGGTCGCCAGCATGCACAGCTTGAAATTCCGCGGAAGCTTTTTATAGCCGTCCGCCAGGCTTTCCAACGGCGAGCGGTCCCAGAACGGTTTGGATCGGAGGTTCTCCATCACACAATCTCCCTATTATTATAAATAAGTATACGATAAAAGTATAACACACCACAGGGTCAAGTTCAATACTCAAGGCCCGCAGGGCGAATAAAACGCGGACAGGAAAGAAACAGGGAAAATAATCAAAAATTCTTAATTCTGCTGTACGGCGGGCTGGAACGGGTGCAGTACGACCAGATCTAAGATCAGTCGGACGAGGCCGACCGCAAAAGCGCGGCGCTGGGATCCACGGCATGTGCAGTGGTGTTTTTGGTGCGCCTCCTCATGGGTGCTCTCCCTCATCAACGACGTACTGGACATGAGCCGCATTCGCGCCCTGCCGTACCATGCGCTGGCGTCCATCCCCATCGTGGCCACCAGCCAACGCCTTCGCTGAGGACAAATGCGCCGCCCTGGAAGCTGGCATGAACGGCCATATCGGTAAGCCCATCGGGATACCGAAGTTAATAGAAACATTAAAGAAAATTTTGCATTAAAAATGGCAGGCACCTGTAATAGGTGTCTGCCGTTTTTGCCCGGAGCCTCCCTCTGGGAGGAAGGTGCCCCGCAGGGGCGGAGGGAGAGACAAAACTTTTAGCTGCTGCGGATACGAAGCTTTCTCCCTCACCCGCTTCGCGGGACCGCTTACGCAGCCGGGCCCCTCTGTCGCGCAGAGGAAGCCAAAGATCGATTACAACTTCATCTCCTGTTGAGCCGTTGCAAAGTAATCAGGATACAATTGAAGCAAAACGTTCTTCTCCGCGATAATTTTCCTTACATGGTCGGTCAGTTCCCGGCACAGGGCGTCGATGTCCCGGCGGCGGATCTGGTCCATCATCACCTCATGCTGGCGCACCGCGCCGTCAAAAGTGGCGGCGTTCTGCACCGTCAGCACGCGCAGGCGGTTGTAGTGCGGGTTTGTGGATGCCACCACGTCCCAGCTTAAATCCTGCCCCGCAAGCTCAAAGAACCGCTGATGAAACTGGTTGTCCAGCGCGATGAACTCCAGCGGCTTCAGCCCGGCAAAACAGGCTTTCTGCTTCTCGATCAAAAGCTCCAGCTCTTTCAGGTCCCGGCTCAGTGCAGTTCTGCAAAAACAACGGCAGAATGGCAGTCTCCAGGCTCTCCCGGATGAACCGCTCCTTCTCGGCACGGGTCAGATCGATGCGGGAGACCATCGTGCCTTTCTGCGGTGTGATCTCCACCAGATCCTCTTTCTGCAGGCGGATGAACGCCTCCCGCACCGGTGTGCGGCTGACCTGTAGCTTCGCGGCCAGCTCTTGTGTGCTTACCGTGGTGCCGGGCGCCAGCTGCAGCGAGGTGATATTTTCTCGGATAATGCGGTAGACATTCTCCCGGATGGAATTGTCTTGCGCTTTGTTGGTCGGGCTGGGCATGATGTGCTCCTTACTCTGTAACTGACATGTCAGTATGCCAGATGGCTTACTGCTATTGTAACACATCCGGCAGGGGACTGCAAGCGGTAAATGGAAAAACCACGGAACCAGAAAGACCAACTGCCCAAATACGCAAAAATAGGCGCATGCTCGCTAAATACTTAACGATACACTTATGCAAAATGTGCAAAAAACCACCGCCGCTTTTGTTATTTTGATGAATTACAAAACAGGTGTTGACATTCCTGACCCGCCATGCTACAATGACGATGTTGGAACTGACATGTCAGCATGTCAGTTCGCTGAATGAGAGAAACCAAGTCATTTCTGTACATGAGAAACCCGGGAGGTTTACACATGAAAGCAGTTCAGATCGTAAAACCCAATGATCTCCGCATCATCGATATGGATAAGCCCACCATCGACGCCAAGAACAACGTCCTGGTCAAGATCAAGGCCGCCGGCATCTGCGGCTCTGACGTGGGCATCTACCACGGCACCAACGCCGCCGCCACCTATCCCCGCGTCATCGGCCACGAGATCGTCGGTGTGGTTGAGGAAGTCGGCGGCAACGCCAAGAAGATCAAGGTCGGCGACCGCGTCATCGTGGACCAGGTCACTGCCTGCGGCACCTGCTATGCCTGCCGCAAGGGCCGTCCCAATGTTTGTGAGCACCTGCAGGTCCGCGGCGTCCACATCGATGGCGGCTACCGCGAGTACATGGCCGTGCCCGAGAGCGACGTTTATGTCCTGCCCGACAGCCTGAGCTACCAGGATGCCGTTATGATCGAGCCCACCACCATCGCCGTGCAGGCTTGCAGCCGTGCCCAGCTGGAGTTCCAGGACACCGTTATGATCATCGGTGCTGGCGCTCTGGGCAGCAGCATGCTGCGCATCGTCAACCTGTACAGCCCCCGCAAGATCATCGTCGTGGACATCGACGAGCCCAAGCTGGAGGCCGCCCTCCAGAACGGCGCTACCGACGTCATCAACTCCAAGACCGAGGATGTCGTCACCCGCGCTAAGGGGCTGACCGATGGCTACGGCCCGACGGTCGTCATCGACTGCGCCTGCTTCCATGGCAGTTTCCTGACCGCCTGCAAGGCCGCCGGCAACGCAAGCCGCGTCATCACCATGGGCTTCAGCATCGCCCCCGATGAGATCAACCAGTTCGTCATCACCAGCAAAGAGCTGGACGTTCGCGGCAGCCGCCTGCAGAACCACCGTTTCCAGACCGTCATCGACCTCATCAACAAGGGCAAGATCGACCTGAACGGCTCCATTAGCCACACTTTCAAGCTGACCGACGCCCAGGCCGCTTTCGACTTCAACGACACCCACGATCCGTCCATCCGCAAGATCGCCCTGCTGAACGACTAAGCTTGCAACCGCGTTCCTCGTTATAAAAGCGATTCCTGATACAAAGCACCCCACCGGGGCTGTGCATTGCGTACAGCCCCGGTGGGGTGTTTTTAGGGCAATACCGCATAATTCTAAGTGCCGATACGGCGAGCGAGGTGCGGCAGCTGCTAAGCCAAAAGCGCAGATAATACTGGATGTCTTATCGAGCATTTTGGCAACGCAGATGCCGTGCCGCAGCCGCCGGAGCGGTGCTTAAGCCGTCAGGCGGGAATTGTGCGGTGTTGCCTTAGTTGTTTTATACAATGTCCCACTCGACCGGCGTGGTAAACAGCCGCATGGCCTCGGCGCGGTCGGTGGTCTGGCCCAGCGCCCACATCAGTTTTACGGCCACGGCCTCGGGGGTCATGTCCTTGGCTTCCAGCACGCCGGGCAGCTCTTTCACCGAGCGGCCCACCTCATACACGGCAAGGTCGCACCCCTCGTGGGGGACCTGGGTGGTAAACACAGCCAGGCGGCCGCTGGTGCACCAATCCTGCAGGCGGGCGTACATTTCGCCGTGCTCCCCGCCCGGCAGACCGCCGACGCCGAAGCTCTCCAGCACCAGCGCGCGGTAGTGCGGGGCCAGCAGCGGGATGATGTCCGCCCGCATGCCCGGCACAAGCCGCAGTACGAAGACGGCGGGGTCCAGCTGCTCGTAAAACTGCACGGGCGGCATCGGGTCGGGGCGGCGCAGAAAGGGGATGAGCCGCGTATCGCGGAACACCGCGGTCTCGGGGTAGTCGATGCTGGAAAACGCATTGAAGCTGCGCGTCCGCGTCTTGCGCGCGCGTGTGCCCAGAATGACCTTGTTGTCAAATACCAGCTGCACGCCCCAGGCAAAATCGTTGCTGGCATACAAAAAGGTGCGATACAGGTTGTTGCGCGCGTCGGTATCGCGGTTGTAGATGGACTTTTGGCTGCCGGTCAGCACAACGGGCTTCGCGCTGTTCTGCACCATGTAGCTGAGCGCGGCGGCAGTGTAGGCCATCGTGTCGGTGCCGTGGGCAATGACGAAACCATCGTAGGCATCGTAGTTTTGGCGGATGGCATGGACCAGCTGCTGCCATTGTTCCGGGCCTACGTTGGTAGAGTCCAAACTGAACAGCTGCACCGCGTCGATCTCGCAGAGTTTGGCCAGCTCCGGCACGAAAGAAAGGAGTTCTTCCGATGTAATGGCCGGCGCCAGGCCGCCGGCGGCGGTGGGTTTGCTGGCGATGGTGCCGCCAGTGGCGAGGAGTAATATCTTTTTCATATGTGTTTTTACCTTTCGTGCTGCCTCGCAGCAGCGAGACTTTTTCGCTTCCCTTTTGGTCACAAAAAAAGAAGAACCTTACAGCAGGATGCTGTTATATACGGTTGTCACCGCATGGGGGGTGACAACCATCAGCCGCAATCACAAATCCCACAACAAATGCTTTTCCGCCACCAACGCAGCATCTAATTTCTTGACCCGCATCCCCGAGAACTCCACAGTAACAAACCGTCCGTCAAATTCGGTTACGACCCCTCGCCCGAACACCGCATGCTGCACGGCGGCCCCAACGCGGGTCACAGCCGCTACATCCACCGGCGGCAACGCAGGCCCGGCAGCCGCAGGCTTATTCCGCCCCAACACCCGGTTGGTTTCGGCCTTGGCCAGCTCCCGTTCGGCACGGCTCTCGGGCAAATTAAAAATTACTTCCTGCACAAAAACCGAGGGCATCGTCTTGCAATCGAACAACACCAGTTTGTGCCGCGCACGGGTCATCGCCACGTAAAACAGGCGGCGGTCCTCCTCGTATTGGCGGGTGTCCTCGGGGGTGCGGCAGCAGATCTCCGGCTTGGCGGGCAGCACGCCGTCAAAGGCATCCAGCAGCACCACCCGGTCATACTCCAGACCCTTGCAGGAATGGATCGTCGATAAAACAAACGGAACATCGCTGTTTACATCGGCCTTCGCGGCAATCAGCATCCGCAGCTCTTCCAGCCGGTCCAACAGGCGCAGGGCGTTGGGCTCCTGCTCGGCCAGCATATTTCCAAAATAGCCAGTTTGCCGGTGTCCATGCCCTTCTGGTTCAGGTACGCGCCGTAACCGCAGCCGTGGCGCACGGCGTCCAGCGCATCGGCGGCGTTCAGCCATTGCGGGATGCGCTTAAACGCCGCGTAAATATCCCCCGCGATTCCCGCATCCGAGTCTTTGTCTCAGTCACGGATCAGCCCTCCAAAATCGGCCGCCTGGTGCGGGCACTGGCCCCAGATTGCAGGCCGCCAGCGCCCTCTGGCGGGAGAGCGCCAGCCCAAACTTGTAGTACAGCCGCAAAAACCGCTCACCATTGGCCGGCTCGTAGGCAAAGCGCAAAAAAATCCACGGCATCCAGCACAATTTTGTGGGTGAAAAACGTCAGGTCGGCCTTTTTTAAAGCGGTAGGGCACACCCCCCGCTCGCACAGGTCCACCAGCGGCAGCGCACTCTCGTTGTTGCGGAACAGCACCGCTGTCTCCCCGCCGCCGCGCCGGGCTTCCTCAAACAGCCAGTCGATCTGCTCCTCGCGCCGGGTGATGCGCCGTATCTCAATGGGGCACTGCGCCCCCTGGGTCGCCCGCAGGGTTTTGGGGCGGCGGTAGCGGCTGCGGGCCACAAAGGCGTTGGCGGCGGCCACGATCTCCTCACTGGAACGGTAATTCTCCTCCATCAGCAGCACCTGTGCGCCGGGGTAGACCTGCTCAAAGTCCATCAGTGCCTGGGGGTAGGCGGCGCGGAAGCCGTAGATGCTCTGATCCTCGTCGCCTACCATAAACAGGTTCAGACTGCGCCCGGCCAGCAGCCGTATAATTTCGTGCTGAATTTTGGAGGTATCCTGCGATTCATCCACGCAAAAATATTTATACCGCTGCTGGAAATACGCCAGCACCGGCGGCGCGGCCCGCAGAATTTGCAGCGCAAACACCATCTGGTCATCGTAGTCCATCTGCCCGGCCCGTTTCAGCGCGGCCTGGTAGCGGCGGTACAGCTCCGGCAGGTTGGCTAAATCCGTTTCCAACCCTTCAATTTCCTCATCGGCCAGCGCCATATTTTTAATGTAGGTGATGGCCGTGCGCAGCTCTTTCAGCGTGCTCTCGGTGGGAAACTCCCGGTTCACCTGCTGCCAGATGTCGGTCAGCATCCGGGTGATGTCGCCCTCGTTGGTCAGCAGTTCAGGCTGGCGGCGGCCGTAGACCCGGCTGTAATACTGCAAAATCACCGCCGAAAGCCCGTTAATGGTGCGGAAGGTCATCTGCCCGGCCAGCTCCGCCCCAAAACGGGCGGCAAAGCGGCCGCGCATCTCGTGGGTGGCGGCCACCGTGTAGGTCATCGTTAAGATCTGCGCCGGGGGCACATCGCAGCACAGCACCATGTAGCCCAAACGGGTCACCAGCACGGTGGTTTTGCCGCTGCCCGGCACGGCCAGCAGCAGCACCGGCCCATGCACGGCCTGCACGGCGGCCAGCTGTTGGGGGTTCAGTCCCGCCGCATATTGCTTGATAAAGGTCTCTTTCTGCAAAAGGCAGCCTCTTTCTATGCCCCGCCCATAGGCGGAAAAGTTCGATACTACAAGCATACCATGCCGCCGCGGCGGGGGCAAGCGTTACTTTTTTATCACGAAGCAGGGCAGGGGAGCGGTGCTGGCCCAGTTGGCAAACTCACAGACCAGCACGGTGTATTTTGTCAGCGGCAGGGCGCGGAAAAATCCCAGCGCCGCCTGCTTTTCACTGTCACCGATGACCTGCCCGCTGTACAGCACCGCCGCCAGCACACCGCGCGGCTTCAGGGCATCCAGCGCGGCCTGCAGGGCGGGCAGACTGCCATCGGCGGTGGAGTGCACCTCGTGGTCGGCGCCGGGCAGCCAGCCAAAATTGAACAGCACGCAATCCGCCGTGCCGGGGGCGACCAGTTCGGCCAAACGTGCATGGTCGTGCACCAATGCCCGCCCGATGGCCCCCAGCCCGGCGGCGCCCAGCCGTGTGTTGGTGTTTTCCACGGCGGCGGGCTGAATATCCAGCGCCAGCACCCTGCCCGTGGGTCCTGCCAGGCGGCACAAAAACTCGGTGTCGTGGCCGTTGCCGCAGGTGGCGTCCACATACAGTCCGCCCGGCTGGAGGTGGGCTGTCAAAAATTCATGGCAAAGCTGCACCGCCGAAAGATCCGGCACCCGGCGGCGGACCATCTCGCCGCCCTGGGGCAGAAAGCCGAACTTTTTCAATAAGGCCCCGGCGGCTTCATCAGCGGCAGGGCCGGCGGTAAAGCGGGTCTCGCGTTTGACGTCATACCCGCCGTTTTGCTGCAAGACCTCCTTGACCAGATAGCTGCCGTACCCCCGTTGCCGCCAGGCCGGGTCGATCTCCACCCACAGCCGCCCATCCTCCAGCGCAGCCATGCCGATGACGGTCTTTTCTTTGTATAATACGTATTTCCCGGCTTCGTGGGTGATTTTCATAGCAGGCACTTCCTTTTACAAACTACATCCAGCATACAGGCCCCGGCACCGCCTGTCAAGCGCCGAAATGGGAGCATTTTCACATTCTTTTCACCCGGCCGAGAAACCTATTTCACAATTGGCCGGTATACTATAGGCATAGAAAGCAAATAGGGAGCGAAAGCCCCAGGGACATTGCCCCGACGCTTCCCAAATCTCACGCGAAAGGATGGACCAGTATGAGCAACGAATACGATTACTCCGGTCTTTACAATAACGGCCAGGGCGGCAATACGCCCGACCCCAATCAGGGCCAGAACAACGACCAGCCCCGGAACGAAGCCAACCAGGCTTCTGCAACCCGGCCCGATCAGCCCAGCCAGCCCGAGCAGGGCGGCTACCCCAATGTGGGCAGCAGCGGCATGAACACCGCCAACACCGCCCGCACCGATTACTCGGCAGGCAGCAGCACCAATAACACCGGTGCCAATACCTACAACCAGCCGAACAACGCCTACGGCCAGAACAACGGCTACACCAGCAGTTTCAGCGGCGGCAATGGCGGCAGCAACGGCGGCTACAATGGCTACAGCTACGCCAGTGCCCCGCAGCAGCCCCCCAAGAAAGAAAAAAAGCATAACAAGGTCCTGCTGCGCGTCCTCGCCGGTGTCGGCGTGGTGGCCCTGGGCTTCGGCGGCGGCATCGGCGGTGCCGTGGTGGCCAGCCGTGCCGGCCTGACCGGCAACCAGGTGGTCGTGCAGGAAGTCCAGCGCGACACCAGCACTGATGCCTCTAACACCGGCAGCACCGATGGCACCTCTATGACCATGCAGCAGATCGCGTCTGTCGCCTCGCCCCAGCGTTGTCGCCATCACCACCGAGCAGATGAGCAGCAGCCAGACCTGGTTCGGCGGCTACTATGTGCAGAGCGGTGCCGGTTCCGGCGTCATCATCAGCCAGGACGGCTACATCCTCACCTGCGCCCACGTGGTCAGCGGCGCTACCAGCGTAAAGGTCCAGCTGAACGGCAGCGACGAGAGCTACGACGCCACCGTCGTCGGTCAGGATTCTACTTCCGACATCGCCGTGCTGAAGATCGATGCTACGGGCTTGACCCCGGCAGTCATCGGCGACAGTGATAAGCTAGCCGTGGGTGAGGTCGCCGTGGCTGTGGGCAACCCGCTGGGCACGCTGTCCAACACTGTCACCCAGGCATCGTCAGCGCGCTGAACCGTCAGGTCACCGTGCAAGACAACGATATGACGCTGATCCAGACCGATGCGTCCATCAGCCCGGGCAACTCCGGCGGCGGCCTGTTCAATGCGAACGGCGAGCTGATCGGCATTGTCAATGCCAAGTCCAGCTACAGTGAGGCCGAGGGCATCGGCTTTGCCATCCCCATCAACACCGCTATGGACATTGCCCAGCAGTTGATCGAAAACGGCGCTGTGGCCCGCCCGGTGCTGGGCGTCAGCATCCTGGACATTCAGGATTCCTCCACCGCACAGCAGTACGGTGTGTCCGCTTTGGGCGTCTACGTGGCTGATGTCACCAAGGGCGGCGGCGCCGAGGCTGCCGGTGTGCAACGCGGCGACCGCATCATCGCCATCGATGACACGGCTGTCAGCAGCACCTCCACCGTCAAGAGCTACCTGGCCGACAAGCAGGTGGGCGATACCGTCACCCTGCAGGTCGAGCGCGACGGCAAGGTCCTGACCCTCAACGTCACTTTGGGGAATAGTGCGCAGTAAAAGTGCCGCAACCCAAAGGCCCCCTTTGTGCAAGGGGGGCTCTCCCTACCCCGCGTTTTCTATAAACATTTCCTCCTTCTTTTTTTTCTTTCCATATAATCTTCTAATCTTGCAAAAAATGTCCTGCAATGCAAATCTTGCATTGTGGGACATTTTTGCTGTTTTATACAGCTTGTTCATAAAAACTTTGTTTGACAGGCCATACAGCCGTACTGTATAATTTAAAATGTACGTAACGTATAAAAATAGTTCGTATCCGGGAAAGAATCTGGACGAAACGCGCACAAGATGCCGAACCGTCCGCGAAACAGGGGAACAGAAGAAAAGGAGGTCATACCCATGAGCGATTACGCCGCTATTGCAAAAGAAGCTGCCGTTTTTACCGAGGAATGTGTCACCAACAACCGCATTGATCCCACGCTGTTTTGCCCAATACGACATCAAGCGCGGCCTGCGCGACAAAAACGGCAAGGGCGTGCTGGCAGGCATTACCAACATCTCCCGCATTGATGCTTTTGAGGAGAAGGACGGTAAAAAAGTGCCCTGCGACGGAAAACTCTGGTACCGCGGCTACAACGTCTATGACCTGATCCGGGGCCTGCGCGGCAAGCGCTATGCCTTTGAGGGCGCGGCCTATCTGCTCCTTATCGGTGACCTGCCGAACGAGCAGCTCGAGAGCTTCAAGGACTGCCTTGCCAAATGCCGCGACCTGCCGACAACTTTGTGCGCGACGTCATCATGAAGGCCCCCAGTCACGACCTGATGAACTCGCTGACCCGCAGCGTGCTGACCCTCGCCAGCTACGATGACGACATCGGCAAGACCGACCTGCAGACCCAGCTGGAGCAGTGCATCAAGCTTATCAGCGTCTTCCCGATGCTGGCCGTCTACGGCTACCACGCCTACCATTATTATGAGTGCGGCGGCAGCATGTACATCCACCGCCCCAAACCGGAGCTTTCCACCGCCGAAAACCTGCTGCAGATGCTCCGCCCCGACCAGAAGTACACCGACCTCGAAGCCCACGTGCTGGACATCGCTCTGCTGCTGCATATGGAGCATGGCGGCGGCAACAACTCGACCTTCACGACCCGCGTGGTCAGCTCGTCCGGGTCGGACACCTACTCCGTCATTGCGGCGGCGCTTTCCAGCCTGAAGGCCCCAAGCACGGCGGTGCGAACATCAAGGTCATGAAGATGATGGACGACATCCGCGCCCACGTCACCGACCCTCTGACGAAGCCGCCATGGCTGACTACCTGTCCCGCATCGTGGACCGCCAGGCCTTCGACCAGAAGGGCCTGATCTACGGCATGGGCCATGCGGTCTACTCGCTGAGCGACCCCCGCGCGCGTGGTGTTCAAGAGCTTTGTGCACCAGCTGGCCGATGCCAAGGGCCGCAGCCGCGACTTTGAGTATTACAACACGATCGAGCGGCTGGCCCCGCAGGTCATTGCCGAGAAGCGCCATATTTATAAGGGCGTCTCGACCAACGTGGACTTCTACTCCGGCTTCGTGTATGACATGCTGGGTATCCCCGTGGAGCTGTACACCCCGATCTTTGCGTGGCGCGCATCGTGGGCTGGTCCGCCCACCGCATGGAGGAGCTTGTCAACGTGGATAAGATCATCCGCCCGGCCTACCAGAGCATCATGACCCCGCGGGACTACGTGCCGCTGGAAAACCGCTGATGCCCGCCTGACCCCCTTATATGCAAAAGGAGGCCGAATGAACGAAAAACTCAAAGAAAAGACCCGCGAAGCTCTGACCAGCGTGCTGCCCATCACGGTCATCGTGCTGGTGCTCAGCGTCACGCTGGTGCCCATGGAGGTGGGTACGCTGGCCCTGTTTTTAACGGGGGCGGTGCTGCTCATCGTGGGCATGGGCTTCTTCCAGCTGGGGGCCGAGATCTCCATGACCCCGCTGGGCCAGGGGATAGGCGGCAGCATCGTACGCCAGAAAAAAACATGGCTGGCCGTTGTCATCTGCTTTGCCATGGGTGCTATCATCACGATCTCAGAACCCGATCTGCAGGTGCTGGCCAACCAGGTGGCGGCCATCCCCAACGCCGTGCTTATCTGGACGGTGGCGGCGGGCGTCGGCGTGTTCACCGCCGTGGCGGTGCTGCGCATTTTGTACCGCGTGCCGCTGTCCAAAATGCTGCTGGGGCTGTATTTGCTGCTGTTCGTGGTGTCCCTTTTTGTCCCCAATGAATTTTTGGCCGTCGCCTTTGATGCCGGCGGCGTCACCACCGGCCCCATGACGGTGCCCTTTATCATGGCGCTGGGCATCGGCTTCTCAGCTGCCCGCAGCGATAAGGACAGCGCCAACGACAGCTTCGGCCTCATCGCTCTGTGCAGTGTTGGCCCCATCCTGATGGTCATGCTGCTGGGCATCTTCTACCACCCCACGGAGACGATTTATGACGCCGTGCAGCTGGCCCCGGTCATCACTACCCAGGATGTGGCACTGGCCTTTTTGCAGGACCTGCCCCATTATACGGCCGAGGTGCTGCAAAGCACGCTGCCCATCGTGGGCGTGTTTGTGCTGTTCCAGGCACTGACCCGCAGCTTCCAGCCGCGCCAGTTGGTGCGTATGGTGCTGGGGTTTGTGTATACCATTATCGGGCTGATTTTGTTCCTCACCGGTGTCAACGTCGGGTTCGCGCCCGTAGGCAATCTGCTGGGCAGCGGCCTGGGCAGCGGCCCCCTGCGCTGGGCGCTGCTTCCTATCGGCATGCTCATCGGCTACTACATCGTCAAGGCCGAGCCAGCGGTACAGGTGCTCAACGAACAGGTCGAGGAGATCACCGGCGGCACCATCTCCCGCCATGCCATGAACCGCGCCCTACAGGCCGGTGTGGCCGTGGCGGTGGCGCTGGCCATGCTGCGCGTGCTGACCGGACTTAGCATCTACTGGGTGCTCATCCCCGGCTACGCGGCGGCGCTTATCATGAGCCGCTTTGTCCCGCCGGTGTTTGTGGGCATCGCGTTTGACTCCGGCGGCGTCGCCAGCGGCCCGATGACATCCACTTTCCTGCTGCCGCTGGCCATGGGCGCATGCAGCGCGGTGGGCGGCAACGTCGTCACCGATGCCTTCGGTATCGTGGCGCTGGTCGCCCTGGCTCCGCTCATCGCCATCCAGATCATGGGCCTGCTGTATGCCCGCCGCACCCAGGCGCAGACCGCCCCCAACATTTTGGACGACACCGTGGTGGAACTGGAGGAATACTGATATGGCTGCAACGCAAAAACGCACCCCCTGCCTGCGGCTGCTCCTTTCGGTCACGCAGGCCGAGGATGAGCACCGCGTGGTGGAAGTGCTGCAAAAAAACGGCATCCCCCTTTGTTTTGAAGCCCGCGCCAAGGGCACAGCCCCGTCTGAGCTGCTGGATGCCATCGGCCTGGGCGGCACCACCCGCGTGCTGACGGCGGGCCTGCTGCCCCGCGCCAACGTCCCGGCGGTGTTCGGGGCCATCAACAAGGCGCTTTCTTACCACAAGCGCGGCGCAGGCATCGCCGTGACCCTGCCGCTGACCGGCGTACAGAACAGCATTTTGCAGTTGACCGCCCCGGCGGACTGTGCCGGACCCACTGCTGAAAAGGAGGAACACACCATGAAGGACCATCCCTACGCCCTGCTGTGGGTTTCCGTCAAGGCGGGCCACGGCGACGAAGCTGTGGACGCTGCCCGCAAAGCAGGGGCCCGCGGCGGCACAGTGCTGAAAGGCAGCCGCTGCAGTACCGAGGAGGCCAGCAGCTTTTTGGGCATTTCCATTCGGGAGGAGCAGGATTTTGTTATGATCGTCGTCCCGCAGGAGCAGAAATCCGCCGTCATGCAGGCAGTCACCGCCGCCTGCGGCCTGAACACCCCCGCCCACGGTGTAACAGCCGCCCTGCCGGTAGATGAAGTGATGGGATTAGAATAAGTACCCCTTAAAAGGCCCCCTTGTGTAAAGGGGGCTCCGCGAAGCGGGGGGGATCGTGACCTTACCCATACAGCGACCTACCCCCGTAAAATCACAATCCCTCCGTCACGGCTACCGCCGTGCCACCCGCTTACGCGTCGGGCCCCTCTGTCGCTTCGCGACATCTCCCCACACTGTGGGGAGTCACCCTTTACACAAGGGAGGCTTTAGGGGCCCGCAATAACGATAAAAAAGGATGCAAGGAACTTACTCCTTGCATCCTTTTATTATTGTTGAATTGTTAAAAATTACCCGGCAATCGCACCAAAGGCCGAGAAGCCCAGCAAACTGACCACACCCATGATGCAGCCTGCCAGCAGCACGCCGCCCATGCAGGCGCGGACGCTGGACTTAAAGTCCATGTCCAAAAGGCTGGCGGCCAGCGTGCCGGTCCACGCACCCGTGCCGGGCAGCGGAATGCCGACGAACAGCAGCAGCGCCCACGGCAGGCCGCGGCCCGCCGTGGCCTTCAGCTTCGCGCCGCCCTTGTGGCCTTTTTCGAGGCAGAAGGTGAAGAACTTGCCGATGACCGGCTTATCCGCACCCCACTCCAGCACCTTGCGGGCAAAGAAAAAGATGAACGGCACGGGGAGCATATTGCCGATGATGGCGATGACGTACACCTGCCACAGCGGCAGGCCCATGGCCACGCCCACGGGAATCGCGCCGCGCAGCTCGATCAGCGGGACCATCGAGACGAAAAATACAGTCAGATATTTAGTCAGCATAATAAACCTCGTTGTAGTGTTGCTCTCTATAAACGATAACTTTTTAATTATACAGGACAACGACCAATTTGGCAAGTACTACTTTAAAGGCTCCCCTCAAGGGGAGCTGCCTCTTTAACCTTATTCTATATACACATCCTCAAATTTGTCCTGTTTTGTCAAATCCGGCCAATCTTATGAACATGTTGTAAACTTTTATAAAATTGCACAAGGTTAGTTGTATAAAACTAGCGCCCTGCACGAAAATAAGTTAATTTCCTCTAACTACTTGACTTTTGGGTGTTAGCTATGCTAAACTGCTATCGCAAGCGGTTAGAGCGTTCTAACCGCCCACTTTTGCTTGACCTGTTAGCATGTGCTAATGGGCGGGCCAAACAGCATATAAAGGGGTGTTTGTGCTATGCCTTTGACAATGGCAAAAGCAGGTGAGACCGTCACAATCCAGAAGATCACTGGTAAGGATGAAGTTCGTCTGCACCTGGCAGAGCTGGGCTTTGTTGTTGGCGAGACCATTACGGTCGTCAACGAGATCAGCGGCAACCTGATCCTTCAGGTCAAGGAAGCGCGCATCGCGCTGGATAAGACCCTGGCCATGCGCGCATCATGGTGCCTAAAAATTCGGAAATCACGTCCCCGCAAACGGGGGCTAGATTTACCAATTGAGGAGGAATCGTATATGAAAACTCTTAAAGACGTTAAGGTCGGTGAGACTGCTACGGTCAAGCGCCTGCACGGCGAGGGCCCTGTCAAGCGCCGCATCATGGACATGGGCCTGACCAAGGGTGTCCAAGGTCTACGTCCGCAAGGTCGCACCTCTGGGCGACCCCATGGAGCTGACCGTCCGCAACTACGAGCTGAGCGTTCGTAAGGCTGACGCCGAAATGATCGAAGTTGAGTGAGTTTTGAAAAAGTAAAGAAAGGGGTTTAACCAAATGGCAATTAAAATTGCTCTGGCAGGCAACCCGAACTGCGGTAAAACCACCCTGTTCAACAGCCTGACCGGTTCTAACCAGTACGTCGGCAACTGGCCCGGCGTTACGGTGGAAAAGAAGAGGCAAACTCAAGGGCCACGATGACGTCGTGATCCAGGACCTGCCCGGTATCTACTCTCTGTCTCCCTACACGCTGGAGGAAGTTGTTGCCCGCGGCTACCTCGTCAACGAGAAGCCCGATGCCATCCTGAACATCATCGATGGTACCAACATCGAGCGTAACCTCTACCTGACCACCCAGCTGATCGAGCTGGGCATCCCCGTTGTCATGGCAGTCAACATGATCGACCTGGTTCGCAAGAACGGCGACAAGATCGACCTGAACAAGCTCTCCAAGGAACTGGGCTGTAAGGCTGTTGAGATCTCCGCCCTGAAGAACGAGGGCTGCCAGCAGGCTGCCGAGGCTGCCATCGCCGCCGCCAAAGAGGCCAAGGGTGTTGAGCTGCCTCATGTCTTTACCGGCAGCGTTGAGCATGCCATCGCTCACATCGAGGAATCCATCCAGGGCAAGGTCGATGACCGCTTCCTGCGTTGGTACGCCGTTAAGCTGTTCGAGCGCGACGACAAGGTCGAGGCTGAGCTGAACCTCGGCAAAGACCTGCTAGACCACATCGACGCCAGCACATCACCGACTGCGAGAACGAGATGGATGACGATGCCGAGAGCATCATCACCAACCAGCGTTACGCTTACATCAACGGTGTTGTCGACAAGGCCGTCAAGAAGAAGCCCCGCACCGAGCACCTGACCGTCTCCGATAAGGTCGACCAGCTCGTTACGAACCGTATCCTGGCCCTGCCCATCTTCGCAGCCATCATGTGGCTGATGTACGCCATCGCCATGGGTACCTCTGTTGCTGACGGCGGCATCGGCATCGGCACCTTTGCTACCGACTGGACCAACGATGTCCTGTTTGGCGAGATCGTCCCGAACGCCCTGGCGGCTTCCTGGAGGCATCGGTGTTGCTGACTGGCTGTACGGTCTGATCATGGACGGCATCGTCGCCGGTGTCGGCGCGGTCCTGGGCTTCGTTCCCCAGATGCTCGTGCTGTTCCTCCTGCTGGCCATCCTTGAGGACGTCGGCTACATGGCTCGTATCGCCTTCATCATGGACCGTATCTTCCGGAAATTCGGTCTGTCCGGCAAGAGCTTCATCCCCATGCTGGTTGGTACCGGCTGCGGCGTTCCCGGTGTTATGGCTTCCCGTACCATCGAGAACGAGCGTGACCGCCGTATGACGATCATGACCACCTGCTTCATTCCCTGCGGTGCCAAGATGCCCATCATCGGCCTGATCGCAGGTGCTCTGTTCGGCGGCAACAGCTGGGTCGCCACCTCTGCCTACTTCATCGGTATGGCTGCCATCATCATCTCCGGCATCATCCTGAAAAAGACGAAGCTGTTCGCCGGTGATCCCGCTCCGTTCGTTATGGAGCTGCCTTCTTACCACGTGCCCGCCTGGGGCAACGTCCTGCGCGCCACTTGGGAGCGCGGCTGGTCCTTCATCAAGCGTGCCGGCACCGTCATTCTGGCTGCCACCATCATCCTGTGGTTCCTGCAGGGCTTCGGCTTCGAGAACGGCGCGTTCACGATGGTCGAGGATCAGGACAACTCCATCCTGGCTATCGTTGCAAGCGCAATTTCCTGGATCTTCATCCCGCAGGGCTTCGGCAACTGGCGTGCAACCGTCGCTTCCATCTCCGGCCTGATCGCCAAGGAGAATGTCGTCGGTACCTTCGGTGTTCTGTATCACTATGCTGACGAGCTGTCTGAGAACGGCGACGAGATCTGGCCCGAGGTTGCTGCCAGCTTCACTGGGATCTCCGCTTACAGCTTTATGATCTTCAACCTGCTGTGCGCTCCCTGCTTCGCTGCTATGGGCGCCATCAAGCGCGAGATGAACAACGGTAAGTGGACCGCTATCGCCATCGGCTATATGTGCCTGCTGGCCTACTGCGCTTCCCTGGTTGTGTACCAGATCGGCGGCCTGATCACCGGTGAGGTCGGCTTCAACTTCTTCACGGTTGTTGCAATCGCCATCGTCGTCCTGACCATCTACCTGCTGTTCCGTCCCAACAAGTACAAGGGCGTCAACGAAGTCAAGTTCGACGAGAAAAAGGCTGTTGCCTCCAAGTAATTGCTGAAGGAATGTCTGCCAACTCTTCAGAAAGGAGCGATTTTTTATGATGGAATTTCTGGCAACCAACTTTAACCTGCCTACGATCATTGTTTCGATCATCGTTTTCGGCGGTACGGGCTGGCTCATGGTTCACGAGCATAAGACCGGCGGCCTCGGCTGCTGTGACGGCTCCTGCGGGGGCGGCGGCTGCGGCGGCGGATGCCATAGCTGCGGTGGCAGTTGCCACGGCTGTGACGGCAGCTGCTGCCACGAAAAATAAGATTCCCAAAGAGTCCTAAGGCAACACCGCACAATTCCCGCCTAACGGCTTAAGCACCGCTCCGGCGGCTGCGGCACGGCATCTGCGTTGCCAAAATGCTCGATAATACACAAAGTATTATCTGCGCTTTTGGCTTAGCAGCTGCCGCACCTCGCTCGCCGTATCGGCACTTAGAATTGTGCGGTATTGCCCTAACGGGGGTGCGGGTGGATGCCCGCACCCTTTTTGTTGTAAAAGGAGGGAAAGCCCTTGACCCTGACCGATACAAACCTGCGGTATCTGCTGGCGATCTACCACCTGGCCAAAACCATGCCGGAAGTCACCCCCCTGGCAGTGGCCCAGGCCATGGGCGTGACCAAGCCTTCCGTTACCAGCATTTTAAGCTGCCTGATGAAACACGATGTCATTGTGCGCAAGCGCTACGGCAAAGTGTACCTGACCGACCGCGGTGTGCTGTATGCCCGCTACTACGACGACCTGCTGCAAAAAATTTTGCAGCACTTCCCGCTGGAGGGGGACTTTACCACCGAAGAAAAGGAAGATGCCGCCCTGGCCATGGCCGCCGCCCTGCCCGCACGGGAAGTGGATGCCCGCTGTGCGGTGTTGTACGGTGAATAAGCATAGGGCAACACCGCACAATTCCCGCCTAACGGCTTAAGCACCGCTCCGGCGGCTGCGGCACGGCATCTGCGTTGCCAAAATGCTCGATAATACACAAAGTATTATCTGCGCTTTTGGCTTAGCAGCTGCCGCACCTCGCTCGCCGTATCGGCACTTAGAATTATGCGGTATTGCCATAGTTCTTTGCCGGCATTTGCTTGCAAAAAATTCCATGGCGTGGTATGATAAAGAAAATAAATTCCGTAAACCCGGAAAGGAGGCCACACCTGTGAATATTCACGAGTCGGCAGAAGATTACCTCGAAAAAATTTTGATGCTGCAGGAGCAAAAAGGCTCTGTGCGGTCTATCGACATTGCGGTGGCTATGGGGTACTCCAAACCCAGTGTCAGTGTGGCTATGAAGAACCTGCGCGAGAACGGTTATATCTCGATGGACAGCGACGGCTTCATCAAGCTGGAAGCCCCCGGTATGGAGATCGCCAACCGCATCTACGGCCGCCATCGTAAGCTGACCGCTTTCTTTATCGCCCTGGGCGTCGACCCCGACACCGCCGCCAAGGACGCCTGCAAAGTCGAGCACGACCTGAGCGAAGAAACCTACAGTAAAATGATCGCCTTCGCCGAGAAGAACCACGCGGAATAACTTAAAATAAGCAAGCCCTGCGCCATCAAAAGCGCAGGGCTTGTTTTGTTTGCTTTTACTGTTTCTCCCGGCAAATCTCCTGGATGATCTCCCGCTCCACAAAATGCACTTTTTTGCCTTCGATCAGCTGGTAATCCTCGTGGCCTTTGCCGGCAAACAGGATGATGTCCCCATCCTCGGCCATCCCGATGGCGGCGCGGATGGCATCGCGGCGGTCGGTGATGCAGGTGTAAGGGGCGCCCTCCGGCATGTGGGAGGCAATTTCTTTAATAACATCCTCCGGCGGCTCATAGTCCGGGTTGTCGCTGGTGATGATGCTGTAATCCGCAAACGCACCGGCGGCCTCGGCCAGCTCCCTGCGGCGCACCTGGGTACGCCCGCCCACCGAGCCGAACACGCAGAGCAGCTTGTGGGGGTTATAGGCCCGCAGGGTCTTCAGCGCACTGGTCAGCGCCAGGCCGTTGTGGGAGTAGTCGACGATGAAGGTCGGCCGGGCAGTCCCTCCACGACTTCAAACCGCCCCTGCACCGGGGTGTGGGCCAGCGTTTGGGCGGCCTGGGCCGGGCTTACGCCAAAGGCCCCGCACAGCGCAATGGCGCACAGCGCATCCGACGCGCTGAACTCGCCGGGGGAGAGCACCCGCACGGCGGTGGAACTGCCGCCATGCTCGCACAAAAAGTCGATGCCCAGCGCAGTCTCACTGCGGAACTGGGCCAGCGCGGTGCCGTGGTAGTCGGCGGCGCGCTCGATGCCGTAGCTGGTCTGGTGGCCGCCAAAGCCGGTGCGCATGAATTCGCTGGTGTCGTCGTCGGCATTGTAGATCATTTCGCGGGCCTGGTAGTCCACAAACAGACGGTGCTTCGCGTTTTTGTAGTCCTCGAAATCCGGGTGCTCGCCGGGGCCGATGTGGTCCTCGGACAGATTGGTGAAGGCCACTACCTCAAAGGGGATGCCGTCCACGCGGTTGTGGCGCAGGGCCTGGCTGCTCACTTCCAGCACCACATGGTGCACGTTGGCGTCCAGCATTTTGCGGAACAGCCGGTGCAGCTCCAGGCTTTCCGGCGTCGTATTGGCGGTGGCCTCGTGCACGCCCGCAATGTCCACGCCGTTCGAGCCAATGTAGGCACAGGGCAGGCCAGCCTCGGTCATGATGGCGGCGGTCAGCAGGGCGGTCGTCGTTTTGCCCTTGGTGCCGGTGATGCCGATGATGTGCAGCTGGTCAGCCGGATTGCCGTAAAAGTCGGCACCGATGACCGCCAGCGCGGCGCGGGTGTCTGCGGTGATGATTTGCGCGGCATCGGCAGGCAGATCCAGCGCATGCTCGCACAAAAAGGCGCGGCAGCCGTTTTTGTAGGCGCTGGCGGCGTAGGTGTGGCCGTCCAGCCAGGCACCCACCAGGCAGACGAACAGCGAACCGGCTGCCGCTTTGCGGGAATCGTAGGTGATGGCGGAGATCTCCGCGTCCGAAGCCCCGGTGTGGGGGATGTGCTGGACCAAATCGTTCAGTTTCATAAGAGACATCCTCTTTCTCTTCTCGCAAGCACCGCACACCCCCTGCCGGTGGCGGCTGCGGTAAGTATGCGGTGCTGCGTTATGTTTTAGTTCTTTTTGGGATAATAAGTCTTAAACTTCTTGAACTGGCGGCGCAGCTGTTCCAGCACGCAGGCGTAGCGCACCGGGTTCCAGGCCAGATCCGGCTTGTATAGCAGCGAGCAGGCCTCTTTGCCCTCGGCTTTCAACTGGCGGGCGTGCTCCACCAGGGCCTTGTCCTCGGTGTAGGTAAAGGCAACCTGGGCGGGCACATGGTGCCAGAACACCTCGTTGCGGTTCAGCACGCAGTCGCTGCCGCCGTCGTTCCACTTTTCCACCACCAGGCGGGCGATGTTCATGCCGGAGGCGGTGACATAGTAGTTGCTGCGGCCCTGGCGTAGGTTGATCTCAAACACGCGGAAGTCCGTCGGGTCGTCGCCCACCTTGATGTCAAAGTTGGAGAAGCCGGTGTAGTGGCAATCTTCCAGCATCCGGCGGATGTTCTCCACCAGGGGCAGGGCAGTGGTGTCCTCGGTCACGATGGCGGCATGGTTGCCCAGGCCGTGGGGGGTGTGCTCCTCGACCATCGTGTGGCCCAGGCACATGGCGCGGACCTTGCCGTTCTCGTCGGAGAAAGCAGTCAGCACCCGCATGTGGTCGTCGCCGCCCGGCACCATCTTTTGCAGGATCATCTTGTCCGGGTAGCCGCTGGCGTAGATGTCCCGCACAATTTTGGCGGTTTCGTCCGGGCTTTTGGCGGTGTAGACTTTCTTCATGCCGTCAAAGGGGAACTTCCAATAGTCTACGCTGGAAGACGGCTTGACAATGATCGGATACGCAAAGCCCAGCTTGGCAGCGGACAGCTCGCTGGCCTCCACCGGCGCGGTCAGCACCTTGGTGGTGGTAGGGGATGCCGAACTTGTCGCACACTTCATAGAACTCGGCCTTTTTCTGCACGGTGGTGTACAGGTCGGCGGCGGGGCCGGGGGCGATATACTCCGGCAGCTCGGCCTTGCGGCGGATGATCATGGCGGCGTAGTCGTCAGTGCAGCCGAACAGATACAGCTTTTTGCCGGTGTGCTGGGCGGCGAACTCGTGCAGGATGTGCAGCATCGTGTCCTCGTTGTCCATGTCAGGCACGGTGGTAAAGTGCACGATTTTAGAATACTTGGTGGGGGCCATGGGGTAGCGGCCGTAGGCGTAGCTTTCCACGCCGTAAGCCTCGTGGAAGGCGCGGGCGAAGTTGTAGCAGTTCAGGTCAGCGCCCAAAAATACGGGGATAATCTCGGACATTATTTCCATCTCCAAATGATAGGCGGGGCCGGGCGGCCCTGCTTAGAATTTATGCGTCAAATTTCTCAAAGAACTGTTCGTGCCAGGTCAGGAAGGTGTAGGCCGTCCAGATCTTGCGGCGCTCGTGCCTGGGGTCATCCAGCATGGCCAGCAGCTTATTCTGGTCAAAGTATTCCCCGGCTACGTCGCCAGCAAAACTCTTGCGAACCTTGGCGGAAAATTCCGGGTCCTCCAGCCACTTGGCAATGGGCACGGGGAAGCCTTTCTTCGTGCGGTTGGCCCAGGCATCAGGCAGGGTCTTGTTGGCGGCGGTGCGCAGCACAGCCTTGGTGTCGCCCCGCAGTTTGTAGCTTACGGGGTAGGTCTCGGCCTCGCGGAATACCTCGCAGTCGAGGTAGGGCACGCGCAGCTCCAGGCTGTGGGCCATGCTCATCTTGTCGGCTTTCAGCAAAATGTCGCCGGGCAGCCAGAGGTTCAGGTCAAGGTACTGCTTCTTTTCCAACTCGCTCAGGTCCTTCACGCGGTCATAGATCGGCGCGGCGACCTCGCGAGCCGTGGGGCCGACGCGGTACTTGGGTTTCAGGATGTCGTAGGCGTCCTTTTCCTCAAAGACGTGCGCCTGGCCGATGAACCAATCCTCGGGGCGGCCGCTGCCTTTAATAATGAAGTCGTGTCCCTTGAAGTAGGGCAGATGCTGGCTCACATCGCTGGCCAGATGGCGCACACCGGCGGGCAGGCGCTTGTACTTCTGCATCAGCGGGGTGTCGGCGTACCACTCGTAACCGGCGTAGATCTCGTCGGCGCCCTCGCCGGAAAGCACCACGGTGACATGCTGGCGGGCCAGCTGGCACAGGAAGTACAGCGGCACGCTGGACGGGTTGGACTGCGGCTCATCCATGTGGTACTGGATGTCGGCAAAGGCGTCCAGGCACTGCTCCTTGGTCAGCATCTCGCGGTAGTTGTGGATGCCCAGCTTCTGGCTCAGCTCGCCGGCTTCGGTGGTCTCGTCGAATTTGTGGGTGCCGTCGGGGCTTTCAAAGCCGACCGAGAAGGTATCATCGGGCATCAGGCAGGCGGTGATATAGCTGGAATCCACGCCGCCGGACAGGAACGAGCCCAGCTTCACATCGCTGATGCGGTGGGCAGCCACGCTCTCCCGCACGCGGGCGTCAATCTCGTCCGCCGCCTGCTCGTAGGTCAGGCTGGTCTTGTGGCGGAAGTCCGCATCCCAGTAGCGCTCAATATGCATCTGGCCGTTCTTGTACTCAAACCAGTGGGCCGGGGGCAGCTTGTAGGTGCCTTTAAAAAAGGTCTCGTTCATGGCGCTGTACTGGAAGGTCAGGTAGGGGCGCAGGGCCTCGGCGTTGACCTCCCGGCGGAAACCGGGATGCTCCAGCAGGCTCTTGATCTCGCTGCCGAACAGCAGCTCCCCCTCGCTGGTCTGGGTATAGTAGAACGGTTTGATGCCGAACATATCGCGGGCGCCGTACAGGGTATTCGTCTTGGTATCGCAGACAACAAAGGCGAACATGCCGCGCAGCTTGGCGGCCAGGGCGGTGCCGTATTCCTCGTAGCCGTGCAGGATGACCTCGGTATCACAGTGGGTCTTGAAAATGTGACCCTTGGCCTGCAGCTCGGTGCGCAGGTCCATAAAGTTGAAGATCTCGCCGTTGAAAACGACGACAACGGTGCCGTCCTCGTTATACATGGGCTGCTTGCCGGCAGCCAGGTCGATGATGCTCAGGCGGCGGAAGCCCAGGGCTACGGCGTTTTCGGGGGTGTCACCGCTCAGGTGGTAGCCCTCCATATCCGGCCCGCGGTGGATGATGCGGTCGGCCATCCGATGCAGGATAGCCTCACGCTCGGCGCGCATGCCGGTAAAACCAACAAAACCACACATAGTTTTTATTCCTTTCCCTTAGGGTGTATGTGGATGCTCACTACATTATATTTATAGGCTTTCCTATTGTACCACAAGAAATCCCCCCAGTACAATACAGAACCGCCAAAAACCGAAAAATGCCAACAAAAAAAGCCCCTGCTGCTGAAAAATGCGCAGGGGAGAGCCTTTTACCATACAAACTGGAATTTTTCAAATTAGTCTTTGCAAATAACCTTTGAACCTTCACCATCAATTACAATTCCCTGACGGTTGTTAATTGGGCATAGATTCAAATCCGAAAACTCAGTCATTATTTTCTCGGTAACTTTCTTAAATGGTGCTGTAAGATAATGCGGAAGAACATAGAAATCAATCAAATCAAGCCCTGCATCATCTTCTTGTGAGTAGTCCTCCGGCTTTTCATCCATTTGCTCGATATATTGGATGCTTGGAGCGCATATAATCGCACCTGCCGATTCACCAATCATCAGTTTTCCCTTTGCCAATTCTTTCTTCAACAGCTCATCCGTTCCCGTTTTACGGAGCTGGTCTATAAGGAAAAAAGAATTTCCGCCGGTAAAATATATCACATCTGCTTCTTCAAAAACAGACTGTATCGTTGAATAAGCCTCCGTTGAAATATCAATTTCAGTTACGATCGCTCCCAACTTTTTGAATAATTTTCGAGCCGAGCCGACATAACCGGTGTAGCCTTCACGCAGTGAAGCTGTTGGAATAAATGCGACTTTCTTATTTTCAATTTCTTCCTTTATCAGACTTCCTACACTTGAAAAGTGCGAACATAAAAATAATTTCATCAATATTCTCCTTTATAAATTTCGATTTAGATGTCATCTTTCTTACGGTGAACAGAAGCCTGTGTATCAAAACCGTTTGGGAAACGTCTGTGCAGTTTGTCAAGATTCTCTTGAAATACGGTTTCCAACGGCACATCCAATGCGGTAGCTGCTTCTGCCAGATACCATGCTACGTCGCCAAGTTCCTTTATCAGATGTTCCTTGTCCAATTCGTGTCCCTGCATCAGCCATTTTTTCACAATATCAATTGCTTCCCCGGATTCACCGCATAAGCCCATTACACTGTTGATAAGGACGTCTTTCCTGTCAAGCGAAGGATTCAAGGTGGTCATTGCAGACTTCTGATATTCATTGACATCCATTTGCGATTCCTCCAAATACAACGCAAGCAAGAACGCGCTTTTTGCACTGTGCTTTCTCCGGCTTTCGATTTATGGGAAAAAATCCCCGCAGTAAACACCATCAAATTGTTAAATAAAAAACAAAAAACGGGAAGATTCAAAACTTTCTCAACTTCCCGCCCAGTATAGTTTAACAGATTTTTGTGCAAATTGCAATAGGTGATGCAAAAAAGTTTGTCTATTTTTCGGCTAAACTATTTAGCATTTTTTTAACAAACTACTGGAAATTCGTTTTGCAGTCTGTTATAATGGACTACGCAAACATGATATGTGATGCAAAACAAGTCACCCGGTGATGCAGAAAACATCACCCAAATTGGGAGGTAACTATGAGCAAGAAATTCTTGTATCTGTTCAAAGAGGGCCACGATGCCTTCGGCGGCGACCAGACCACCATGAAGAATACTCTTGGCGGCAAGGGCGCTGGCCTGGCAGAAATGACCCACGCCGGCATGCCGGTACCGCAGGGCTTCACCATCACCACCGAAGCCTGCACCCAGTACTACGCTGACAACCGCGAGATCAACGATGAGATCAAAGCGGACATCTTCAAATACATGGGCATCCTGGAGGAGCAGACCGGCAAGACCTTCGGCTCCATCGAGAACCCCCTGCTGGTTTCCGTCCGTTCCGGCGCACGTCAGTCCATGCCCGGCATGATGGACACCATCCTGAACCTGGGCCTGAACGATCAGGCTGTTGAGGGCCTGGCCAAAAGACCGACAACCCCCGCTTTGCTTATGACTGCTATCGCCGCTTCATCCAGATGTACTCTGACGTCGTCATGGAGTTGGGCAAGAGCTTCTTTGAGGAGCGCATCGACGCCATGAAGGTGCGCAAGGGCGTTACCCAGGACGTTGAGCTGGACGCCGAGGATTTGAAGGAACTCGTCAAGGAGTTCAAGCAGATCTACCTGGAGAAGCAGGGCGAAGAGTTCCCGCAGGACCCCAAAGAGCAGCTGATCGGCGCCGTCAAGGCCGTTTTCCGCTCCTGGGACAACCCCCGCGCCAACGTCTATCGTAAGATGAACGAGATCCCCTACGAGTGGGGCACTGCCGTCAACGTGCAGCAGATGGCTTTCGGTAACTCCGGCATGCGTTCCGGCACCGGCGTTGCTTTCACCCGTAACCCCGCTACCGGCGAGAAGAAGCTGATGGGCGAGTACCTGATCAACGCCCAGGGCGAGGACGTCGTCGCCGGTATCCGTACTCCTTCTCCCATCAGCAAGCTGCATGAGGAGATGCCCGAGGTCTACGATCAGTTCGTCGAGATCGCCACCCGCCTCGAGAACTACTACAGCGACATGCAGGACATGGAGTTCACCATCGAGGATGGCAAGCTCTTCATGCTGCAGACCCGTAACGGCAAGCGTACCGCCCAGGCTGCTCTGCAGATCGCCTGCGACCTGGTGGACGAGGGCGTTATCGATGAAAAGACCGCTGTCCTGCGCGTTGAGCCCAAGCAGCTCGACACCCTGCTGCACCCGCAGTTCGATGCCGCTGCCCTGAAGGCCGCCCAGGCTATCGGCAAGGGCCTGGCCGCCTCTCCGGGATCTGCCTGCGGCCGCGTTGTCTTCTCTGCTGAGGACGCCGAGGAGAAGGTCAAGGACGATGCCTGGAAGAAGGTCGTCCTGGTTCGTCTTGAGACCAGCCCCGAGGACATCGTCGGCATGCAGGTCTCTCAGGGTATCCTGACCGTCCGCGGCGGTATGACCAGCCACGCTGCTGTCGTCGCCCGCGGCATGGGCACCTGCTGCGTTTCCGGCTGCGGCAACGACAACACCGTTGCTATCGACTATGATGCCAAGGTCATCACCATCAACGGCCATACCTTCCACGAGGGTGACTGGATGAGCATCGATGGCTCTACCGGCAACATCTACGAGGGCCAGATCGCTACCGTGGCTTCCACCGAGAATGCCAACTTCAAGCGCTTCATGGGCTGGGCTGACGCCAACCGCCAGATGAAGGTCATGACCAACGCCGACAACCCGCGCGACGCACAGAACGCCGTCGATATGGGTGCTGAGGGCATCGGCCTGTGCCGTACCGAGCATATGTTCTTCGCCGAGGACCGCATCGCTGCTGTCCGTGAGATGATCTGCGCTCGTACTGTTGAGGAGCGCAAGACCGCTCTGGCCAAGGTCGAGCCGTTCCAGGAAGCTGACTTCACCGCTATGTACCGCATCATGGGCGACCGTCCGATGACCATCCGTTATCTGGATCCGCCGCTGCATGAGTTCCTGCCCACCAAGGCCGAGGATATCGAGGCTTTGGCTAAGGACATGGGTATGACCACCGAAGAGCTGAACAACGTCGTTGTCAGCCTGCACGAGTTCAACCCCATGATGGGTCACCGTGGCTGCCGTCTGGCCGTCACTTACCCCGAAATCGCTGAGATGCAGACCAACGCTGTCATCAAGGCTGCCATCAAGGTTTCTGCCGAGACTGGCAAGATGATCACCCCGCACATCATGGTTCCTCTGGTTGGCGAAGTCAAGGAGTTGAAGTACGTCAAGGACGTCATCGTCAAGACTGCTGATGCCCTGATCGCCGCTGCCGGTGTTGACATGAAGTACGAGGTCGGCACCATGATCGAGATTCCTCGTGCAGCCCTGACTGCCGGTGAAATCGCCAAGGAAGCTGACTTCTTCAGCTTCGGCACCAACGACCTGACCCAGATGACCTTCGGCTTCAGCCGTGACGATGCTGCTAAGTTCCTGACCGCTTACTACGATAACAAAATCTACGAGAGCGATCCGTTCCAGCACCTGGATCAGATCGGCGTTGGCAAGCTGGTCAAGATGGCTGCCCATGACGGCCGCGAGACCAACCCCAACCTGGGTCTGGGCATCTGCGGTGAGCACGGCGGCGATCCCAGCAGTGTTGAGTTCTGCCACAACGTTGGCCTGGACTACGTCAGCTGCTCTCCCTACCGTGTTCCCATCGCCCGCCTCGCCGCCGCTCAGGCTGCTATTAAAGCTCCCAGAGCGAAGTGATTGATTTTTAACGAGTTATCGTTAAAAATTCAAGCCCGAAAAAGGCTGAAAATTGACTAAAATGTGCGCCGCTGCTTGTCAGCGGCGCACATTTGTTTTCCCGTCAAACATACACTTCGGCCCTCAAATCTGTCCAAGAACAGCGTCTGAACTGGCTCGGCATACCGCTTTTTTGACGATATTAACGTGCGGTTTCGAAGTTGATTCTGAATTTCAGCAGGGGATTCTGCTCGATTTTCGTCAAGTCGGTTCGTTCAGCGTGAGGAACCTGCGGACGAAATTCAGCTTCCAGCGGTAGAGGTTGTCTTTGATAGGCGTGACAACCTCTACAAATTCCTGAATCAGTGAATCAGGCAACTTCGGTGCAGAAAGATCCACGATTCGATTCAGCGCAGCAGTCAGCTCCTTCATAGAAGGAGTGGCTGCTGCTTTTTGTTGTGCTGCCATTTCGGCTGGAGGGTGCTGCAAGGCACTGATTTCCTGCTCCGTCTTGGCGCACAGCTCTTTGTACTCATCACGCCCCAAGTCACCGTCTGCGTACATTTGAGCAAGCCGCAGTTTGCGATTTTTCAGCTTACTAATCTGGGCGCTGCTGCTGGCAACCGAGCAGGCAGGAGCCGCGCGGCTGCTGACAGAGTCTATCATAGCAACCGCTTTTTTCACTGCCGCATTTTGGTCGCCCCAGATACGGTCAAAAATCAACTTTGCCATAAGTTCCAGTTTCCATTCGCATATGGAAATTGCATCGCAGGATGACTGTCCTTGCAGATTGTGTTCCACGACAAAAGAACGGGAAACATTCACTGTGCGGTAATTGCATTGATACCCGTAAACCGGCGTTCCGTCTTTCAAAACGCGCCACTTGAAACGGTTAAACCCGCCGCCGCAGCGGCAACGCAGTTTTTGTGTCCATAGATGCATCGGACCAAGATAACCGGCGCGGCGTGTGGAGCCGTCCGGCATCCGATATGTGGCGATTTTTTGCTTGCGGATTCGATCACATTCGTGCCACAATTCCTCAGAAATAAGCGGCGGGAAGTTGCCCTTGACAAGTTGAATGCTATCTTCATTGAGATTCTTTACGCGAACCTTGTCAATGTAATTGGTGGTCTTGGACTTGTTGTAGCCTATGTACCCCATATAGGTGGCGTTGCGTAGCATCTTACTGATTTTGATGCAAGACCATTTCACATTGCCTTGGCTATCCTTATACCCAAGGCGTGTAAGCTCGTTGCAGATCAGACTTTGCCCGTAGCCTCTGGAGTACATATCAAATACAAAGCGAACGACTTTTGCCTGCTCCTCGTTGATGGTGTAGGTGTTATGGGCCTTGTCTAAATCATAGCCCAAAATGTTGCCATTCCCGTAGAGAACACCGTTTTGGCGGCTGATCATTTGACCGGCTAAGACACGTTCGGAAATCTTGCGGCTTTCCTCCTGCGCAAGAGAGGACATAATGCTTAGGCGCAGTTCGCCATCGCTGTCCAACGTCCAGATGTTGTCAGACACGAAGTAAACCTCCACACCAATGCCGCGAAGCTCTCTTGTGATGGAGAGTGTATCAACGGTGTTTCTGGCAAAGCGGCATACCTCGCGGGTGACAATCAGGTCGAATTTTCCGTTTCGGGCGTCGTCCAGCATTCGCATAAAAGAGGGACGCTTTTTTGCAAGCGTTCCGGTAATGCCTTCGTCAATGTAGCGCCCGACCAGTTGCCAATTCGCGTGGTACTTCAATTGGTCATCGTACCATTGCATCTGGTTGCTGAGCGCGTCCTTCTGCTGTTCGTGCTGTGTGGAAACTCGACCGTAAAAGACCATGCGGCGGTCACAGTTGCGGTCTAAATTCATAGACCCGAAATATAACTGTTGTTGTGTTGTCTGCATTTGCGTTACCTCCTTTCCTCGCAGTATATGGGAAGTTGAAAAACGATGGTAGGCTGTCGTTTTATTGCTTGACAGGCTTGACAAGCGTGGAATATTGCGCTGTGACCTGACGGTAAACCGTGTGGTTGATAAGACCCTCGCGGTAGAGAACAGCAACCAGTTTGGCCTGATAATCACGAATCATTGCCAGCTTTCCTTCCGGCGTTGCTTCCGCAAGGAAGTCATCCACACCGGCCTCGGCAGCAATGGCCGCAGCAGTAATCGGATTGTCGCCGGTGATCATAATGGTCTTGATGCCCATTTTCCGCAGATCTGCGAATTTCTCCTTCACACCCTGCTTGATAATATCCTTCAAATAGATAACGCCGAGAATCTTGTGGTTCTTAGCCACAACCAGAGGTGTGCCGCCCTTGGACGCAATAGACTTGACAACTCGATCACAGTCCGGAGAATATATTCCGCCTGCATGGGTCACATAACTCTGCATGGCATCTGCTGCGCCTTTTCGGATTTCGTTGCCGTCAAAGTCGACGCCGCTCATACGAGTCACGGCAGTAAATGGGACAAAGTGCATATTCTTGTCCTGAAGGCTTCTGCCACGAATTCCAAACTGCTCCTTTGCCAGCACAACAACGCTTCTGCCCTCGGGGGTTTCATCGGCCAGAGAAGAAAGCTGAGCGGCGTCCGCCAGTTCCCGAATGTCTACACCATCTACCGGAATGAACTCCGATGCCTGTCGATTGCCCAGGGTGATGGTTCCGGTTTTGTCAAGCATCAGAATGTCTACATCACCGGCGGCTTCAATGGCACGACCACTCATGGCCAGAACATTTGCCTGGTTCAGTCGGGACATACCGGCAATACCGATGGCGGAAAGCAAGGCACCAATGGTAGTAGGCGCAAGGCACACCAACAGCGCTACCAGAGTTGTTACAGAGGTGGGATTCTCAATTCCCGCCAGCTTTGCAGAAAAAATGGAATACGTGTAGAGAGAGACTGTCACCAAGATAAAGATAATGGACAAGGCTACCAGAAAAATCTGCAAGGCAATTTCGTTGGGCGTCTTTTTCCGGGCGGCACCTTCTACCATCGCAATCATCTTGTCCAGAAAGCTTTCTCCGGCTTCGTTGGTCACTCTGACAACAATCCAGTCCGACAGTACAGTGGTGCCGCCGGTTACAGCGCTGCGGTCGCCGCCTGCCTCACGAATTACAGGAGCGGATTCGCCGGTGATGGCGCTTTCATCCACAGATGCCGCACCTTCTATGACTTCGCCGTCTGCCGGAATCTGCTCTCCTGCTTTGACGATCACCAGTTCCCCTTTTTTCAGCAGGGCAGACGGAACCACCGTCACGCTGTCCTTCTGCGATACGGAGGGAATTTTATGTGCGTCCACATCCTTTCGGGATGCCCGGAGAGAATCTGCCTGTGCTTTACCACGACCTTCTGCAATGGCCTCGGCAAAGTTGGCAAACAGCACGGTAAACCAAAGGATAACGGCAATCGCCAGTGTATATCCGCTTGGAGCGTCTTTTAACCCGAACAGGGATGCCACCCAAAGGATACTGGTCAAGATCGCAGACACAAAAACCAGAAACATGACCGGGTTTTTTGCCTGTGTTTTCGGACTTAATTTTGCAAAAGAATCTTGAATTGCCCTGCCGAGCATTTTCCGGTCGGCAAAAGCACTTTTCTGTTTGGTACGCATATCTGTAAACCTCCTTTACGCAACGCTGCCAAAGAACTCAGCAAGCGGACCAAGGGCAAGCGCCGGGAAGAAGCTCAGCGCACCGATCAGCAATACCACAACGATCAGCAGGAAAACAAACATTCCGTTTGTGGTAGACAAGGTGCCCGCAGTCGTGGCAATTTTCTTTTTCCCGGCCAGGCTGCCTGCGATGGCAAGTGTGCCGATGATGGGCAGGAACCGGGCAAAGAGCATCACCAGTCCCAGGCTTACATTCAGAAATACGGTATTCGCATTGAAACCGGCAAAGGCAGAGCCGTTATTGCCACCACAGGATGAGTAGGTATACAGCATTTCAGAGAAACCGTGGGCACCGCCGTTATGCAGGCTATCCATGACAGAGGGTACTACGGCGGCAAGGCCGCTGCCGACCAGAATTGCAATGGGTGTTGCAAGGCAAACCAGTACCGACCATTTCATCTCATAAGGCTCAATTTTCTTGCCAAGGAATTCCGGAGTGCGGCCTACCATCAGACCGGCAATGAACACCGTCAGAATAGCAAAAGCAAGCATACCGTAAAGGCCGCAGCCCACGCCGCCGAAAACGACCTCGCCGAGCTGCATCAGCAGCATAGTCACCATACCGCCAAGAGGCGTGTAGCTGTCATGCATGGAGTTTACAGCGCCGTTGGAGGCTGCTGTGGTGAAAGCTGCCCATGTAGAGGACCCTGCAATGCCGAAGCGAGTCTCCTTGCCCTCCATATTGCCGCCTGCCTGTTCGGCCATTGACATATTGACTGCGCCGTTTTGTGCAAGCTGGGGGGTGCCAACCTGTTCAGTGACGGCGATACAGCTCAAGGCAACAACCAGGCAGATAAACATTGCCATAAAGATCGCAACACCCTGCTTCTTGTTCTTTACCGCAGAACCGAATGTGAAACACAGTGCCGCCGGAATCAGCAGAATGGAAATCATTTCGATCAGATTGGTAAAGGCATTGGGATTTTCCAAAGGATGTGCGGAGTTGACGCCCATATAACCGCCGCCGTTGGTGCCGCTCTGTTTGATTGCGACCTGGCTGGCCGCAGGACCCATCGGTACGAACTGCTCGGTGACGATCTGTGCATCCGAAACGATTTCGCCATCTACAGTGACGGTTTCGGTGTCTAAGTCAATTACCGCATCCTCAAGGATTTCGCCTTCTGCACTGACGGCAATCGGTTCTACAAGGGATACTGTTTCTGCACTTTTCAGGTTCTGGATCACGCCGCCGCCTACCAGCAACAGAGAAATGACCAGATTCAGCGGGAGCAGGATGTGAACCACAATGCGGGTCAAGTCCACCCAAAAGCTTCCCAACCCGGAGGATTTCACCTTGATAAAGCCACGGATCAATGCAAATAGAACGGTGATACCTGTAGCTGCGGAAACAAAGTTCTGAACAGTCAGACCTAAAGCCTGAGTGAGATAACTCAATGTGGATTCACCGGAATATGCCTGCCAGTTTGTATTGGTAATGAAACTTGCAGAAGTGTTAAATGCCAAATCCCATTTCACACCGGAAAGATGCTGCGGGTTTCCGGGAAGAACACCCTGCACAAGTTGAAGCAGGAACAGAAAAACAAGCCCGACACCGGAAAAGGTCAATACACTTACCGCATATTTTTTCCATGTCATCTGTTCTTCTCTGTCTACACGCATAACCTTGTAAATCAGGTTTTCGCACGGTGTCAGAACTTTGGACAAAAAAGTTTTCTCGCCGCTCATGACGTTTTTATGTATGCGCCCAGCGGAATTGCCAAAACGACCAGAATGGCAAGGTATAAAACATACTGAATCATGGCGCTCATGCCTGATCATCTCCCTTCATTAAAATATAGACATACCACAGCAGCATTGCTGCCGCACATACACCTATGAGTGCAATTAGCATTTGCATAAGAGCTATCCTCCTTTTTTGATGTCCCCAATATCATAAACCCTTTCCTCTAAAAATGGCATTAGTGATCTTTTGCGCGTTTAAAGATGAAATAAAGATTACAACCAACCCAAAAGCCATGCCATAGGAAGGGCGACAACGATCGTACTGATACAGACACACGCCAAAACCAGTAATGGCATTCCAACAAAGATGGAGATGAAGCCAAGTAGCGGATGATGCCAAATAAAGCGCTCCGCTTTTTCGTCAAATCTCTGTTCAAATCTTCTCGCCACATTTGTAATGCTCATAATTGTTCACCTCATTTCTTTCTTGCAAGGCCATAATACCACTTAAAGTATTAAGTGGGGAAAAGAATCCTGCAATCGAAACTAAGACTGTATAAGTCTTTAAGAAAAAAGAGTCAGACCCGGAAGAGGACTGAACTCATTCATATGAACGATATTACAAACAGGACATGATTTCCATCACATCGGATCAATGAAACCAGTCGGATTCACCCTGACCCCGCCCTGCATCACCTCAAAATGCAGGTGGTTGCCTGTGCTGTCGCCGGTGCTGCCTACATAACCTATAACCTGCCCTGCCGTTACCGCTTCCCCTGCGGTGACGGCAGTTTGCGTCATGTGGGCGTACCGCGTGGACAGGCCCGCGCCGTTATCCAGCAGCACCTGATTGCCGTAGCTGTCGTTCCAGCCGCTGACCAGCACCGCACCGCTGTGGGCAGCCAGGATAGGTGTACCCTCCGGTGCGGGAATATCTGTGCCGCGATGCCCGGCATTGCCGAAGGCGTCCACTTCCCCGAAGTGGCAGGATATATAGGTGTGACCCGGCAGCGGCCAGCACAATTCACCGTCCGCAACAGCAATCCCGCCGCACAGGGCAAGCAGACTGGGGCGCATTTCCTCGGAAAGCAGCTGGTGCAAAATGTCTTTTTGGTCTTGGGTGAAATTGTACAACTCGGCCAGTTCATCCACAGTTTTGCTGCTGACGGTGATGTGCAAAATATAGTCGGTCTGCTGCTCCGGGTCGGGGTCGTCCTCGGTGGGTTCGGGAGTGGTGTCTACTTCTTCGACCTCGTAGGTGATCTCGTGCATAGCCCAAAAGGTGTCTTGGATGCGCTGCATTTGGGCGGCATTGATAACGACAACGTCGCTATCAGAGTTGAGGTTGGTATGTACAGCAAAGACGGCCAGCACTTCGGGCCAGTAGCTTGCCCATGTGTGGCCGTCCTCGTAGTCGTAGGTGATGGTGGTTTCGCTGCACTCCGGGTGGGCGGATACGATGTCATTGATGACCGCGCCGAAGTCGGCGTTGGTGTCGGCTACGATTTCGGCAATAGGGATGCTGTTGGGATCGCCGGATTCATTCGCAAACAGGATGCCCATCGGTGAGCCGATCACCGCCGCAGCCGCGCCTATGACCATCGCCAGCAACAGCACCACGCCGCCTGCACCAAGTAACGCCAGCAGCGATTGCGCGGCGCGCCGCACAGTTTGGGAGAGCAGGGCTTTGATTTTGGCTGCGATATAATGAACGCCACGGCTGATTGCTTCAACCGTGGCTTGTTTATTGCTGATTGTGGGCAGCTTGGGTGCGTGGGTAACGATGGGAGCGGTATTGCCCGCCGCTGTGGTTGCCGTCTGCTTTTGCAGATAGCGGCGCACAGCCTCGCGGCTCAGGTGCTGCCGCTTTAAGCGCTGCTGCATTTGGGCTCGGTAGGGCGGCGGTGCTGGTGTGTCCGATGACGACACAGGGGCTTGCGGCGCTGGTGTTTTGGCTGAGATGGCCTTTTGCCGGAAGCGCTGCTTTTTGAACATTTCCCTGCGCTCGGTCTGCGTGGGAACAGTGACTTTCTCTTTTTCAGTCGGCTTTGATGCAGATTGGGTGCTGCACCGCAAGGTGAGATTCTTCCGCTTCTCCTGCATTGCACGAAACTTGCGGTAGCTCATGCGGGCGGTGCTTTTGGCGGTGTTGCCTGTACGGGCAGCCACATCGGAAATGCCCTGCTGCACCTCGGTTTGTGCGTATTCTTCGGGTGATTCCTGCCGCTGCTCGGCGGGGCGTTCGCTCTGCGCCTTGGACCGCATAAGTGTTTTGCGCACAAGCTGCTTGCGCTTTGCTTTAATTCCGGGCATCGTCAATTACCACATCGTCCAACTGGCGCGTATATTCCGGGTAGCGCAGTTTTACGGCCTCGTACATATACGGCGCAAAGGAACAGTCGAACAGGTCATAGGGTGTGCAGGATTTGTCAGAGTACCCATTCCAAAGGTTATAGGCAAAACGGGTCAGCTTGACTGTGCCGCCGGTCTGCCAACCGGCGGCCAGTGATTCCGGCTTGATTTCATCTTTTTCAAAGTCGAAGCAACTTTCAATGTTGTTGCGGAGTGCGGGTACGGCAGTCAGGGTGTAAATCAGTGCGCGGTGGTAGCTGTCCATTGCCTTGCAGCGGTTAAGGTGGGTTAAGTATGCCCTACGATGGGGAGGGGTCATAAATTTGGGGTCGGTCATGGTGGTATCCTCCTGCTTTCTTTATATATGAGGTTATATTTTTGAGATTCTAAGGCGGGCGACACCCCGCCTTTTGTTTGTGCAAAATCATGGTGTTAGCGCTCCCCGTGGTCGATGGGCTTGACTTTCAGTTTGTTGCCGTCACGCTGGAATTGTTCGTACTGTTCGGGGGTGCATTTCATCGGCAACAGGCCGTGCGGCGTGGGGAGAAAGACAACAGGGTTATGATACAGCCTTTCATATAAGAAAACCTGTCTATCAGTCAAACTGATAAAGTCTTCTCCGCCATTGCCGCAGACCACAAAAGAACCTGCAAGAAAATCTGTATGTCCGTAAAGCCGGTTAGGCGGCAAACCGTCAATCTTCCCGGAGTCGTTGCAGATAACGCAAACGCTATCTCTCCACGGACGGCAACATTCAATATCACCGCCGACAAGCTCCTGCAATGCCCTTAATGTGTTGGGAATCGTGCGTTCCTCCGGGTATTTACCGGGCTGCACATACAGCACACGGATTTCTTTCTCGCTCATAATTATCCCTCCATTTCACCGGGTTTGGTCGTGAGCAATTTGTATGTTTTGGTGTCTTTCGGTTGGGGGTTGTTGAAAGGGATAAGGCTGTTGCCCATTTTGATAATGCCCTCGCCGGGTTGTGCCAGCAGCAGATATTTCCGCTGCGGCTCGGACAGGCCGTACAGTTCTACCACGCTGTCAATGTCCTTGGTTTGGCGCAGCATGACCACAAATTCGGAGTTTGCCAGCATGGCATAGGCGGTGTCATTGGTAAGGCAGTCCTGCACATTTTGCGTGATGCCGGTGGCGTAGGCGTTGTACTTTCTGAATCGCTTCCAACTTGTGTACAGGAAATTGGCGCTCAAAGAATCGCGCAGTAGCAGATAGATTTCATCAAAGTACACCCATGTGGCTGCTTTTGGGTCATTGCGTTCGTTGCTCATCACGGCGGTATTGATGTACTCCAGCATGGACAGCATGGCAACTGGCTTTAGCTGTTCCCCCAAGCTCTGGATGTTGAAGCAGATCAGGCGGTTGCTCATATCCACATTTGTAGGCTGGGCGAACACCTGCATACTGCCGGTTGCGAAAATTTCCAGTGCAAGTGCCAATTCTTTGGAACGGTTGTCGCCCTGACTGTTCAGCGCCGCCCACAAATCCTTGATGGTCGGGCAAGGCGCTGTGTATTTAGATTCGATAAGCGGTTTGTAAATGCTCCTCAATGCGCGGTCAATCAGACTTCTATCTCCGGGCAGAACATTTTCTTTTTTCATAATCTGTTCGCACAGGCTCAACACAAACTCTGCTTTTTGCCACATAGGGCGGGATGTCCGTGGATTTGTCTGGCTTAAAGTCCAGTGGATTGAAATAGGTGCTGCTATCCACCGAGATATTCACAACCTCGCCGCCCAATTCCTGCACGAGGGGCGCGTACTCATTTTCGGGGTCTACGACATAGAAACGTGCTTTTGTGAAGCGCAGGTACAGCATAAGGATTTCCAGTTTGACGAACATAGACTTACCGCCGCCGGATGTCGCCACAACCATTGCATTGCCGTTGACGAGAGTTGTGCGCAGCCCGATGATAAGATTACCTGTCACCGCGTTTCGGCCATAGCAGATGCCGCCCGGAGTGAGAATTTCTTGCGTATTGAACGGTACAAGTGCTGTCAGCGATTTCGTCAGCATCGTGCGCACACTCTCGATGCGGCGCAGACCGTAGGGCATGGCCGTGTCAAAGGCGCGTTCCTGCTGAAAGTACAACTCGGTGAATCGGCAGTTATAGTTTGCCGCCGTGGTTTTCAGTGCATCGGTTTCCAGCGCGAGATCTTCCAGTGTGTCAGCAAAGTAAGTGACGGTGAGCAGGCTCAAAAACATCTGCTGGTCATTTTCCGTCATTTCTTTACGGATGCTGGCAATGATGCGGTCCTGCTCCTGCGTCCGCTGCGGTACGGAGGAAGTGAAGTCCAGATTTTCCACGGATTTCTTATTGAAACGGACTTTCTCGGCATCGGTTTTCATCTGGGCATTGTCAATTTCTTTAAACGCATCCTCGGTTTCCACTGGTTCAATGTCGATTGATAACACAATGTATGGCACTTGCTGGAGCAGAGCGGAGATAAACTTATCATCAAGCTGCTGCGGGTACTCGCTGATCGTCATGCACATGGCATAAAAATCCTCGATTTCAATATGCTTTTTGCAAAAGCGGATGCAGTCCGGGGCGATAAAATCGCGGAAGTCCTGCCCCAGTTTGGCGCAATTATCAAAGTCGAAGTTAAAACGACCCTCCTCGGAAATGCGGAAAAACTTGTGCAGTACCTCCAGCCGTGCGCGGTTGTCCAGCGGCGTGACGGCACATTCCAAGGCGGAAAATGCAGACAGCAAATGCCCCTGCACCTGTACAAAGCGTTCGCGGGCCTCTACACCGGGTTTGTTCGTGGACACGATGATGTATTTATGCTGCACCACATTTCCATTTTCGCGGGCGTTGGCCTTGATTTGGCGGTTACGCTCGGCGCGGAGGGCATCAAAGCCATCGTTCTCGCGGTGGTACAGCACATCACGGGCAAAGGCTTTTTCATCCATGCGCTGGCTGACGATGCAGACTTGCATCCAGCAGTCAGCGGGGATGCCCGCGTAGACCGTGCCAAGCTGCGTTAGAATATTCTGCTTGGCCGCGTCACTCTGCATGGCGTAGTTGATGTCGCTGATTTGCCACATCAAGCTGAACACATTTTCCGATTGCCAAACACCGTCTGCATAGATTCTGTCGATGGGGATGCTCTGCTGTACGGAACGGGGCATTTTATAGCTGCTGCGTGTTTTTCGCGTAGATGCGTACTCACTTAATCTCAATGTTTATCACCTTTTTTCTTTTTGCAATATTTGTTGTCGGTTTTCCACAGCCGCCAGTCGTTACGGATAATTGTGCTGTCTATTACAACAAGCAGGAATTTTTCAAAGGTCAGACAGTCATAAGTGAAAAATCCTGCTGCTGCAATCGGCGCAGCGGCCACAATGCAGATCCAGCCCGCCGTTTCATGACCCAACAGCGGGGTTAGCCCCAAATAGACCGCAACTGCCACGGCAATGGCCGCGCCGGAGCAAATCATCTGCCGCAGATTCAGCCCCAAAAAGATTTCCTCTTGGTAATGGCGGATTTCTATTTATCGGAATTTGCATAATTTACAACCCCATCATTTCATGGATAATTCGGTCGGAGCCTTTTATCAGCCCCACAAGTACGAGCATATTGAACACGGTTTCCGCAAGATAACTCCACACAATAGTGGTCGCTTCACCGCTGGTTACTGTCGGCGTACTGACAAATGCTGAGTAAATCACACAGGCCAGCACAATGACCGCACCCTCTAAGCACACGCCAACATAACTTTTCAAAAACGATATGCCCACGGATTGTGTGCTTTCCCCCGCAAAAGCCGCCAGCGGCAGCGGGGCCAGCGCTGTGTACATATACAAGCGGAAGAAGCGGCCATACACGGTAAGGATCATTACAAAGGAAAGCACCGTAATAACAAGCTGCCGAGAATCGTTACGAGCCATAGCGGTATGCTGGCGAGAAATCCCACATTTTCGATAGCGGTCTGCATTTCTGCGGGCAGCGACACCATAGCTTCTGAGATACCGCCCATGCTGTCGGCCATATCTGTGACGATGCCGTTACAGATCGAAAACACATTCAGCATAATGTCCATGCCGTAGCCTACAAGTGTTTTGCTGCCACAAAGCGGAGAAAGTAATGGATTGCAGCTTCGGGGCGTTTTAACTCGTGAAAATTCATTGTGTTTTTGCATAGCGATATAGCAAAGAACAGCACGACCAGTGCATAGCCAATGCCAACCATACCATTGTGCAAGGTCTGCATCACGCTCCACACTGCGCCACCCTTAAAAGTTTGGGGGCCGGTTGTCACCAGCCCCCATAACTCACCCAGCTTTCCATTCCATGTGCTGAAGGCATTGTTTAGATTCTCGACAATCCAGTTTTGATTCAAGTTTTCACCTTCTTTCGTATTTTGATAACAGATGAGTAGTTGACTTGTGATAGCATTTGTGCTATCATAAGCATAAAGAAAAGGATTTGGAGTAGTTCAATGTACACAGTTGAATTTTACGGAAAGGCAGACGGAAATGAAGTAATCAGGGGCTTTTTGTATGCAAAAATGCCCTTTGTCTATGTGCTGGACAATGCGGTGGTCTGCAAGGTAAAATGCGTAGGAAGCGAAAAGCTGGCGGATTGTACCCCACCAGTATGCCAAGAAACCGAGGACGCAGAATGACCGGCAAAGAGTTTGAACAGATCATCCGCATAAGCTTCGAACGAAAAAAAGTTTACGAACTTGATAATCGACAAGAAGCTGTTCCGGAACTTTGCGCACGTCTATTGCAAAAGCGCAGTGCGCCCTGGCATGTTTTATTATAACTTAAAGAAAAAGACCGAAGTTGTAAAGCCCTTTTATGGCTTTTACTTCGGTCTTTCTTTTTAGGGGATGTGCAACAGCCCCGTCCTGCTTTTTCGCTTGATGTGTATGCACCTGAAATCATTTCTCAAACAGATACAGGAGGTATCCGTAGCCCTCGGCCTCCATTTTTTCATAGGGGACGAAGCGCAGGGCCGCACTGTTGATGCAGTAGCGCACGCCGTTGGGCGACTCCGGGTCGCCGGTGAACACATGGCCGAGGTGGGAGTCTCCGGCGCGGCTTCTGACCTCCGTGCGGCGCATCCCGTGGCTCAGATCCTCTTTTTCCACCACGGCAGGGCTCTCAATGGGCTTTGTAAAGGCCGGCCAGCCGCAGCCGCTCTCGTACTTATCCGTGGAGGAAAAGAGCGGCTCACCGGTGACGACATCCACATAGATGCCCTTTTCAAATTTATCCCAGAACTCGCCTGTGAAAGCGCGCTCTGTGCCGCTTTCCTGCGTAACACGGTACTGCTCCGCCGTCAGCTTGTCCCGGATGGATTCCGCCGCGGGCTTCTGATAGTCGCCCGGATCGATGCGCAGCCGGGAAAACAGCTCCATCTCCGCGCGCGGGATGTGGCAGTAGCCGTTCGGGTTCTTTTCGAGGTAGTTCTGGTGGTACTCCTCGGCGGGGTAATAGTTCTTGAGTGGACCTGTCTCCACGAAGAACTTTTCACTGCGTCCCCGCTCGATCTCCGCGATGCGCTCCACCGTTTCCTTCGCGCTTTCGTTGGTGTAATAGACACCGGTCTGATACTGACTGCCCCGGTCGTTGCCCTGCTGGTTCTCCACCGTGGGGTCGATCACATAGAAGTAGGCCAGTAGCAGGGCGTCGAGACTCACCTGCCCGGGGTCATACTCCACCCGCACGGTCTCCCGGAAGCCGGTGTTCCCTTTGCAGACGGTCTTGTAATCGGCGTCCGCCCTGCAGGTGCCGTTGGCATAGCCGCTCTCGGCATCGATGACGCCGGGGATGGACTGCATCAGCTGTTCCATGCCCCAGAAGCAGCCGCCCGCCAGATATATGACATTTTCCGTGGTATCCATATACATGCTTCCTTCACCGGACATATCAGAGGGCTGTCCGGTCATTTCCTTCTCGTCCGTTTTCTGCGGCATATTTTTCTGCCCGGAGGCGCAGCCGCTCAGCAGCAGTACCGCGGTGAGCAGAAGCGGCAATACTCTCCGATACATGGTGTATCCCTCCTTTCTGAGAAGATAAATTCGTTTGTCAGCCCATATCGGCGGCAAGAGCCTGATCGATGAGCTTTTGCAGCGTCTCCGCCTGCTTCTTTTCCGTGATAGCGCCTACGATGGGGTCACCCACGATATTGCCGTTGCGGTCAACCACATAGGTGGTGGGATATGCAAAGATGTTGGCAGTGAACTTTCCCGCCTCTCCGTCGGAAGGAAAATACACATTCTGATAGGTGGCGCCCTTCTTGGTCAGCACGTCCTTCGCCTCGGAAATCGCAGCCTCGTCGCCGTCCAGCGTAAAGGTGTTGACGCCGATGAGTGCGCCGCCCTTCTCCGCCAGCTCCTTGTTCAGCGCGTCCAGATCGGCAAGCTCGCCCACGCAGGGGTTGCAGGTGGTGAACCAGAAATTCACTACGGTGACGGCGTTGGCGGAGAACAGCTCGTCGCTCTTCACCGTGTTGCCGTCCAGATCTTTCCCTTCAAAGGCGGGGAACTTCTGCATACTGCCGTCGTCGGGAGGGTTGCTCGTGTCGCTGCCCGCGGGCATGCTCATATCGCCGTCCGTGGATTTCTGCATGATCTCGGGATACTTCTCTTCCAACTCGGTCAGCCTGTTTTCAATATTGCTGATCTCCGTGGCTGACTCCTTCAGCCACTCATACTCATTGTCGGCGAACTGCTCTTTAGCGGCCTCGACGGTATCCAGCAGGAAGTCGCCGTAGTTTTTCCCGTCCTCGATCATGGCCATGCCCTTGTCGGCCTCCATAAAGACCTTTTCCCACAGCTCGGTATTTTCCGACAGGATCGCGTTCTCCCGCTCCAGCAGCTCCTTGTGCAGGGCGAGCGCCTCCTCGGCGGTTTTCGGCTCGCCGGTCATGGCGGAGCCGTTGCCGCTCATGTCGCCCATCTTGTCATTGTTCTTCGTGCCGCAGGCCGCCAAGGCCAGCAACATCAGCACGGCAAAAGCCAGTGCAAAAATTCTCTTCTTGTTCATTTTGATTCCTCCATCGTTGTTTTCTTTGTTGTTTCTTTCCCGTTGCCGAAGCCGTAGCGGAAGCACACGGCGTTCGTCGGACAGGCGCGGATGCACATCCCGCAGCGGATGCACTCGGTATGGTTGGGCGCCTTTGTCACATCCACATCCATCTTGCAGGCCTTGGCGCATTTCCCGCAGGAGACGCATTTGTTCCGATCCACCTTCATCTGGAAGAGGGACACCCGGTTAAACAGTGCGTAAAACGCTCCCAGCGGACAGAGCCACTTGCAGAAGGGACGGTAGAATACCACGCTCAGCACGATCACCGCCAGCAGGATGCTGAATTTCCATGTAAACAGGCTGCCCAGCGCCGCCCGGATGCCGGAATTGGCAAGGGACAGCGGGATGGCGCCCTCCAGCACGCCCTGCGGGCAGAGGTATTTACAAAAGAACGGATCACCCATGCCTACATCGTTCACAAGGAACGCTGGCAGCAGGAAGACCATCACCAGCAGTACAGCGTACTTGAGATAGGTCAGGGGCTTGAGTTTCTTTGTGGAGAGCTTCTTCGTGGGAATTTTATGCAGCAGTTCCTGAAACCAGCCGAAGGGACACAGAAAACCGCAGATAAAGCGTCCCAGCAGGACTCCCAGCAAAATGAGGAAACCTGTGATATAATAGGAAAAGCGGAACTTGGAAGACCCAACCACCGCCTGAAACGCACCGATGGGACAGGCACCGGAGGCCGCCGGGCAGGAGTAGCAGTTCAACCCCGGCACGCAGACGTTTTTCCCTGCGCCCTGATACAGGCCTCCCTTGAGGAAGTTCGGCAGGTGCAGGTTGGTCAATAAGGCTGCCCCCGCCTGTATCCAGCCCCGGAAGCGGGACAGGAGTTGTGACGCGCCCGAAGATTTCTTACCCAATGCCCACACACTCCAGACATAATTTAATTGCTTTGCTCAGCACCGTCGCCGCCTCGCCGCGCCATACGCCGAAACACAGCATAGCGATACCCACAACCAGCAACGCGGCCTGTACCGCCGACTTTTTCACATGGCTCAATTCCATCACCCTTTCACTTTTTCTGCCACCATCATAGCGCAAGAGAGTTAAAGTCACTGTTAAGAACGAAAATTTAACGCAAACCTTATCTAATTTTGCTATAATTAAAACAACATAAAAATGAATAAAAAAGGAGGGCTCTCATGCACCTTTTAGTAATTGAAGACGAACGCGCCCTGTGTGAAACCATTGTCCGCAGCCTACGGCGCCAAGCATACAGCGTGGACTGCTGCTACGACGGGGAGAAGGCGTTGGAGCTTCTGGGCGTGGAGCGCTACGATCTGGTGCTGCTGGATCTGAACTTGCCGGGGAAGGACGGCATGACAGTGCTGCGCACCCTGCGGCAGACCGACCGGGAGACAAAGGTGCTGATCCTCTCCGCCCGGGGTGAGGTGGAGGACAAGGTGGAGGGGTTAGATGCCGGGGCCAATGATTATCTGGCAAAGCCCTTTCATCTTGCCGAGCTGGAGGCTCGCATTCGCAGCCTGACCCTGCGGCAGTTCACCCAGCAGGATGTACTGCTGACCTGCGGGAGCCTGACCTTTGACACCCGCTCCCGTACCACCACCGCCAACGGGCAGACGCTGACGCTCACCCGCAAGGAAACAGGGATACTCGAATACCTGATGGTGCATCAGGGACGGCCGGTCAGTCAGGAGGAACTGCTGGAGCACGTGTGGGACAGCGGGGCGGATGGCTTCGGCAACTCCATCCGCGTGCACATCTCCGCGCTGCGAAAAAAGCTGCGCGCCGCCCTGGGCTATGACCCCATCCGCAACCGCATCGGCGAGGGCTATCTGATGGGAGGCGAGGAGGAATGAAGCGGCTTTCCTTGCAGTGGCGCATCACACTGATGTCCGTCCTGCTCATCGGCATCACCTGCGTGGCCATGAATCTGCTGCTCTGCTCCTCCGGTGTGTACTATATGGACACCATTGCGGACAGCTTACAGGGCGGCAGCACGGTGATCCTGAATGATGGCGGAGCGGCGAGCTTTGACCCGGAGCGCATAGCGCCCAACGAGGAGTTGACCATCGTCGTCGATGGGGCGCAGGGGAACTTCCGCACCACCAACTGGTACATTACGGCTGTGGTAACGCTGCTCAGCGGCATGCTGACCTATTTTGTCAGCGGACGCGCGCTCAAGCCCCTGCGCAGCTTTGCCTCGCATGTGGAGCAGGTGCAGCTGAACAATCTTGCCGATATGAGGATCGATGAAGACGTCATTCCAGAATTCCAGCAGCTGAGCCGCTCGTTCAACCAGATGCTGGAGCGGCTGAACAATGCCTTTGCCGCCCAGCGGCAGTTCACCGGCAATGCCGCCCACGAGCTGCGCACGCCGCTGACGCTGATGCAGGCGCAGCTGGACCTGTTTTCCTCAGAGCACCCCGACGTGCTGCCGGAGACTGCGGAGTTTCTCGCCCTCCTGCGGGAGCAGACGGAACGGCTGACCCGGCTGACCAAGACTCTGCTGGAGATGAGCAATCTGCGGCAGGTGGCGCGGAACGAGCGGATCCAGCTCGCGCCCATGATCGAGGAGATCTTCACGGATCTCGCGCCGCTGGCGGAAAAGCGCGGCATCACGCTGGAGGCGGAGGGCGACGGCGTTATGACCGGCAGCGATGCGCTGATCTACCGGCTGATCTTCAACCTGACGGAGAACGCCGTCAAGTACAACCGCCCCGGCGGCTCGGTGAGGGTCTGCGTCACACAGGAAACGGAAAAACTCCTGATTCGCGTTTCTGATACCGGCTGTGGTATTCCGGAGGAGTATCAGCAGAGCATCTTCCAGCCCTTCTTCCGGGTGGACAAGTCCCGCAGCCGCGAATACGGCGGTGTGGGGCTGGGGCTCTCGCTGGTGTGGGAGATCGCCGCTCTCCACGGCGGCTCCGTTTGGGTAGAGGAAAGCTCGGACAAGGGCACCACCATTGCGGTGGGGCTGCCGGTACAGTGATATTGCACTTGAAATCTCCGGTGAGCAGTTTGCAGAATACAGAATCTGTATCTCGTTACAAATAAATAGACTGTGCAGCGGGAGCGACTTTCGGGTCGCTCCCGACTTTTACTGTGTTTCCGGTTCCCAAACCCGAAAGGGAAAGATGCGGCACTTAGAATTACGCGGTATTGCCTTTAACAAAAAATCCACCGGGGGCGTTCTGCCCCCGGCGGAAATAAGTTGCGCTTATGACGTTAGATTGACGTTGGATATGCCGTTTAGTTATCCATATCCTCAAACACTTCCAGCCCTTTTTTGGCCTCTGCCTTGGCGTCGCCGTGCTTGACGAAGCAGATGGTCACAAAGCTCAGCGCCACAAACAGGGCGGCGTAGGGGAACAGCACACGGTAGTCAATGGCCCGCATCAGGGAGCCGGCCACGATGGGGGTTACCACCTGGGCGGCCATCGAGAAGGTGTAGTAGTACCCGGTAAACTTGCCGATGTCGCTGCCGCGGCACATCTCCACCACCATAGGCAGGGAGTTCACGTTGATGGCGGCCCAGGCAAGGCCCACCAGCGCGAACACCACGTACATAATGGGTTGGATGGAACTGTAAGTGGTGGTCAGCACGTAGCCCAGCATAAAGCAGGCGGCCAGCAGCACGATACCGCACTGAATAGTCCGCTTGCGGCCGATCTTAGCGGCCAGCGCACCGATGGGAATGTACGAGACAATAGCGCCCGCCGTGGCAACCAGCAGGCAGGTGGAGGCCCCGCCCAGGCCCTCGCCCATGACAGCCTCCACATACTTGGTAAACCACGTAGTAACGCCGTTATAGCCAATGAACCACAGCGAGATGGACACCAGCAGAAAGCTCAGGCTGCGCTTGACCGGCGCAGGCAGCACCTCGTGGCCGGTGCCGTCGTCAGTGGCAAGGTTCCACTCGGGATGAGCGGCTTCCAGCTTTTGGTTTTCTGCTTCCAGCTTGGGCTCCTTGATGGTCAGATACAAAACGACCACCGCCACGACCATGATCATCGAGACGATGAAGAACAGCGGCCGGTAGCTGACATGCTCCACGCCCTTGGTTTTGGACGCCGGGTACAGCACAGCCGCCAGCCCCAGGTACAGGATGCCGCCCACGGCGCCCATCAGGTTGATGATGGCATTGGCCTTGCTGCGCAGCGGCTTGGGGGTGACATCGGGCATCAGGGCCACGGCGGGGGAGCGGTAGGTGCCCATGGACACCAGCAGCAGCCCCAGCACAATAATGAACAGCACTAATATACCGGTGCTGGGGCTGGCGGCGTAGCGGTCGTCCAGCAGCGGGATCAGGTTCATCAAGATGGCTGCCGCTGCGGTGCCGCCCACGATAAACGGCATGCGCCGCCCGATGCGGGTGCTGGTCTTATCGGACAGCGCCCCGAAAAACGGCAGCAAAAACAGCGCCAGTACGTTGTCAGCAGCCATAATGGCACCGGCAAAGGTTTCGTTCAGCTTAAAGGTGTCGGTCAGAATTAAGGTCATAACGCTGTCGTACATCTGCCAAAACGTGCAGATCGACAAAAACGCAAGACCCACCAGAATGGTGCGGCGGCTGTTCAGTTTCACGGCGATTCTCCTAACTTTGGGGCGCAGTTGGCTCCTGTAATTGATTTTATTGTAGCATTGATTGTGCGAAATGTCTACAATTTTAACATCGCGGACGAGAACTTTACTTGAAATTGACGAACAAAAGCACATGCCCACCCGGATTATGAACATTTTCCAAACAATTCTGCAACCCTCTTGCATCCTGATGCAGGAGGGACTATTATTATCACGATGAAATAATTAACACATGATAATAATTAACAGGAGGTGCTTTATGCCAGGTTCAGAGATCCCGGATCTGCAGGGGGTGTTTCGGTTTGTCTCGCGGCTGCACACAATGTCCAAGCGCGGCATGCGCGGCGCGTTGGCAGACTGTCCCAGATGCCATTTCGGCATGCTGGAAAACCTGCACATTCTAATCGAGCAGCGCGGCGTAGAGGGTGCAATTTATGTTTCCGAGGTGGCCCGTGCTATGCGGCAGCCTATGCCGGCCGTTTCCCGCGGGCTGCGCATGATGGAACAGGATGGCAGCATCGTGCGGGAAACTGATCCCAACGACCGGCGCAAAACTTTCGTGCGCATCACCCCACAGGGCGAGCAGGCGCGCCTGCAAAGCGAGGCGGCACTGAACGCCTACTTTGGCCGCATCATGGCACGGATGACACCGGAACAGATCGATCAGATGTACGCCCTGCGCGGTGTGCTGTTGGATGCAATTGAAGCAGAAAACGACGCCATGCAGAAAAAAATCAGCGCACAAAAACAGGGAGGACCTGTCGATGACGAAAATATTTAAACAGCTGGCACGCCATTGGGCGGCATGCCTGGCCGTGGCGGCCCTGCTGATCGTGCAGGCCTACTGCGACCTGTCCCTGCCGGACTACACAAGCAAGATCGTGGATGTTGGCATCCAGCAGGGCGGTATCGAAAGCCCGGTACCGTATACCGTCCGCGATACTACCCTGCAGGCATTGGAACTGCTGATGACCGAGGACGAGGCCGCCTTGGCCGCCCAGTGGTACAGCGAGCCTGACGCCGATGGTCTGCGTTATCTTTCTAAGGATGCCGACACTGCTGCGGCGGAGTTGGAATCCGCTTTCACCACACCCGATGTGGTGTTGTACATGGCTGCGGCCCAAAATGCTGCCCGGGTCGCCGGCAGTACCGAGACGGTGACCCCCACCACCTACGACCTGGATGCCGTCAGCCAGCAGTTTGCGGCGATGGTTCAGGCACCCGGCGCACGGGAGATGCTGCAAAACCAGCTTGCCGGGGCCATCTCCCAGCTGGATGGGACCGTGGCCGACAACCTTGCAAGCCAGGCCGTGCTGCTGGTTTCCCTCGAATACGAAGCCCAGGGCATCGCTCACGACGTGCAGATAGCGTATCTGCTGCGCATTGGCGGGCAGATGCTGGGCCTGACCCTGCTGATGGTTGCCGCCGCGGTGGCGGTAGGCTTCATCGCATCCCGCGTGTCGGCTGCCATTGGCCGCGACCTGCGCCGCGAGGTGTTCTCCACCGTCGTGGGTTACTCCAACGCGGAGATCGAAAAATTCTCCACTGCTTCGCTGATTACCCGCACCACGAACGACATCCAGCAGGTGCAGTTCGTCTGCGTGATCCTGCTGCGCATGGTAGCCTATGCGCCTATTTTGGGTGTTGGCGGCATTTTGCACGTGGCAGCGGGCAATACCGGTCTTTCCTGGATCATCTTTGTGGCCGTGGCCGCACTGCTGGCGCTCATCGCCGTTTTGATGAACGTAGCCATGCCGAAATTCAAGCAGATGCAAGTTTTGGTGGACCGGCTGAACCTTGTCAGCCGCGAAATCCTGACCGGCATCATGCCCATCCGCGCCTTCAGCCGCGAAAAGTTTGAGGAAGCCCGTTTTGATAAAGCCAACCGCGATCTGATGGGCACCCAGCTGTTCACCAACCGCACGATGGTCGCCATGATGCCGTTTATGACGCTCATCATGAACGGCACGAGCCTGCTCATCGTCTGGTTCGGCGGCAAGGCGATGGACCTGGGCAACATGCAGGTGGGCGAGATGATCGCTTTCATCACCTACACAATGCAGATCGTCATGTCCTTCCTGATGCTGGCGATGGTAGCCGTCATGCTGCCCCGTGCCGGTGTGGCAGCCGACCGTATCGACGAGGTCATCAAGACGCCGGCCACCATCCACGACCCCGATGCCGCCACCGCCAAACCGGCGCTGGAACGCAAAAACTGGAATGGCGAAGTGGAGTTCAAGGATGTCAGCTTCCGCTATCCCGGCTCCGACGGGGACGCGCTCGAGCACATCAGCTTCACGGCCAGACCCGGCGAGACCACGGCCATCATCGGCTCCACCGGCTGCGGCAAATCGACGCTTCTGAACCTCATCCCGCGCTTTTATGATGCCACCGGCGGTGCGGTCTGCATCGACGGCGTGGACGTGCGCGATATGCCCCAGGCCACGCTGCACGACCTGATGGGCTACGTGCCGCAAAAGGGCGTGCTGTTCAGCGGCACCATTGACAGCAACCTGAAATTTGCCGGCGAGCATATCACCGATGAGGACGTGCGTACCGCCGCCGGCATTGCCCAGGCCACCGAGTTTATCGATGCCAAGCCCGAGGGCTATGCAAGCCCCATTGCTCAGGGCGGCAGCAATGTCTCCGGCGGGCAGAAGCAGCGTCTTTCCATTGCGCGTGCCATCGCCAAAAAGCCGCGCATCTACCTGTTTGATGACAGTTTCTCGGCGCTGGATTACAAGACCGACGTGGCCCTGCGCCGTGCCCTGAAAGCCCAGACAGACAACGCCACCGTCATCATTGTGGCCCAGCGTATCTCCACAGTGCTGCATGCCAACCGCATCCTTGTATTGGACGATGGCTGCATCGTGGGCGACGGTACCCACGCCCAGCTGATGGAAAGCTGCCCCGAGTATCAGGAAATCGCCCGCAGTCAGCTGAGCCAGAAGGAATTGAACCTGTCGAAGGAGGGCGAGTGATATGCCAAGACCCGGACGCATGACCACCGAGCGCGCCAAAGACTTTAAGGGCAGCCTGCTGCAGCTGCTGCGGGCGATGGGCAAGTATAAGCTTTCGCTCATCGTGGTCGTTGTTTTTGCCATTTTGTCTACCATATTTAATATAGCAGGCCCCAAAATTCTCGCCAAGGCCACCACGGCCCTGGCCACCGGCTGGATCGCCAAGCTGCGGGGCACCGGCGCCATCGACTTTGGCTACATCGGTAAAATTTTGCTGATCCTGTTGGGCATGTACCTGCTGTCCTCGGCGTTCAGCTTTATCCAGAGCTGGCTGATGAGCGGCCTGTCCCAGAAAGTCTGCTATGATTTCCGCCGTCAGATCAGTGAAAAGATCGACCGCCTGCCTCTGGCCTATTTTGAAAAGCGCACCGTGGGCGAAGTGCTCTCCCGCATCACCAACGATGTGGACACCCTGGGCCAAAGCCTGAACCAGTCGGTCACACAGCTGATCACCAGCGTGACCACCATGATCGGCGTGCTCATCATGATGCTGTCCATCAGTCCCAAAATGACGCTGATCGCACTGCTGATCCTGCCGGTCTCGTTGGCGCTGGTGCTGCTGGTGGTCAAATTCAGCCAGAAATATTTTAAGGCGCAGCAGGCAACGCTGGGCGTTGTCAATGGCCAGGTCGAGGAGATCTACTCCGGCCACAACGTCATCAAGGCTTTCAATCGTGAGAACGCCGTGCTCGCAGATTTCAATGCCGCCAACGATAAATTGTACGAATCCGCGTGGAAAAGCCAGTTCCTCTCCGGCCTGATGCAGCCCATCATGAACTTTGTGGGCAACCTGGGGTACGTGGCCGTAGCTGTGGCGGGCAGTATTTTTGCTGCCGCCGGTGCTATCACCATCGGTGACATCCAGGCGTTCATCCAGTACGTCAAAAACTTCACCCAGCCCATCCAGCAGTTGGCGCAGGTATCCAACATGCTGCAAAGCATGGCCGCCGCGTCGGAACGTGTGTTTGAATTTTTGGGCGAGGAAGAGGAGGACCAGCTGGCTGATCCGGCCTGCCGTGCCGACCCGGCCGCCATCGACGGGCAGGTCACCTTCGACCACGTCCGCTTTGGCTACACGCCGGAAAAGACCGTCATCCACGATTTCAGCTGCAAGGTCCGGCCCGGCCAGAAGGTGGCCATCGTCGGTCCCACCGGCGCAGGCAAGACCACCATGGTCAAGCTGCTGATGCGTTTTTACGATGTGGACGCCGGTGCTATCACCTTAAACGGCCGCAATGTGCGGGACTTTGACCGCAGTGCCCTGCGGGAAGGCTTCGGCATGGTATTGCAGGATACCTGGCTGTTCAAGGGTACTATTATGGAGAACATCCGCTACGGCCGCCTGGATGCCACCGATGAGGAAGTCATCGCTGCCGCCAAGGCTGCCAATGCCGACCACTTCATCCGCACGCTGCCCGGCGGCTACCAGATGGAGCTGAACGAGGACGCCTCCAACGTCAGCCAGGGCCAGAAGCAGCTTTTGACGATTGCCCGCACGATTTTGGCGGACAACCGCATCCTGATTCTGGATGAAGCAACGTCCAGTGTGGATACCCGCACCGAGCAGCGCATCCAGTCCGCCATGGACCGCCTGATGAAGGGCCGTACCAGCTTCGTCATTGCCCACCGCCTGTCCACCATCCGTGATGCCGACAAGATTTTGGTCATGCGGGATGGCGACATTGTGGAGCAGGGCACCCACGATGAGCTGATCGACCAGGGCGGCTTCTACGCTGATCTGTATAATTCCCAGTTCGAGGATGTGACGGCGTAAGATTTTAAAGGCCCCTCTGGAAGAGGGCTCCGGCTCCCTCTCAGGGGGGCCTTTTTATGCCCTCTTATTTCGATGCAATACTTCTTGACAATTGCCTTAAATAACGATAAAATTGTAAACAGGAATAAAAGGAAAAGCGCCGCACCTTAGCCACTGCCTGTGCGGTTGCGTCCATAGGGTGTCGCCCACCGGGAACACCGCTTTTTTACGATACAGTATCCGCCTGTTTTTGGCTTAGTTACGTTTTATATTGCTGCCTTGTGGCATAAGTGTGTGCTTTTTTGCCCGCATTTGCCGCGCTGTGTTGCTTTTGCCATAAAAAACAAACAAACCGTATATTGAAAAAGCGTCCCGCTGTGCTGCGCCCTCCTGAATTTGCATTTTTCCAAAATTAAGGAGTGAACTGACCATGAGCCCAATTATCACTGTGCTGCTGGTCCTTGTTGCTGCCGCTGTTGCGGGGCGCTTGGTTTTTACCTCGGCGGTGAAAACCGCAAGCGCACCGCCGAGGCCAAGATCGGCAGCGCTGAGGAGGAAGCCAAGCGCATCGTGAATGATGCCATCAAGACGGCTGAAGCCAAGCGCAAGGAAACCATCATAGAAGCGAAGACGAAGCCTTCAAGCTCAAGAGCGAAGCTGACAAGGAGATCAAGGACCGCCGCGCCGAGATCACCCGCCAGGAGCGCCGCATGGACCAGAAGGAGGAGGCGCTGGACAAGCGCTCCGCCGCCATGGAGCGCAAAGAGGAAGACCTCAAGCGCCGCAGTGAGACCGTGGAAGCTCGCCTGGACGAGCTGGAGCAGCTCAAGCTGCGTCAGACCGAAAAGCTGGAGACCATCGCCGCCATGAGCCAAGGAGGATGCCCGCGCCGTGCTGCTGAAGCAGGTGGACGACGAGCTGACTCACGAAAAGGCCATGAAGATCAGCGCCTACCAGGCCAACATGAAGGACGAGTGCGACAACATCGCCCGTGAGCTGGTCGGCCAGGCTATCGCCCGCTGTGCCGCCGATGCCACCAGCGAAGCTACCGTCAGCGTGGTGCCGCTGCCCAGCGACGAGATGAAGGGCCGCATCATCGGCCGTGAAGGCCGCAACATCCGCGCCCTGGAGACCGCCACCGGCTGCGACCTCATCATCGATGATACGCCGGAAGCCATCACCCTGTCCAGCTTTGACCAGACCCGCCGCGAGGTCGCCCGCATGGCCCTCGAGCGCCTGATTGCCGATGGCGTATCCATCCGGCCCGCATCGAGGAGACCGTGGACAAGTGCCGCCGCGAGCTGGAAATCCAGATGAAGCGCGAAGGCGACAAGGCCGTCATGGAGCTTGGCATTCACAGCCTGCATCCCGACCTTGTCAAGCTCATCGGCCGCCTGAAGTACCGCACGAGCTTCGGCCAGAATGTCCTGAGCCACTCTCTCGAAGTTGCCTGGCTGGCCGGCCTGATGGCTGGTGAACTGGGCATCAACGTTCAGCTGGCCCGCCGCGCCGGCCTGCTGCATGACATCGGCAAGGCCCTTGACCACGAGATCGAGGGCAGCCACGTGCAGATCGGCGTTGACATCTGCAAGAAATACCGCGAGAACCCGCAGGTCATCCACGCCATCGAGGCCCACCACGGCGACGTGGAGCCCAAGACCACCCTGGCCTTCATCATCATGGCTGCCGATGCCATTTCCGCTGCCCGCCCCGGTGCCCGCCGCGAGAACATGGAGAGCTACATCAAGCGTCTGGAAACACTGGAGGCTCTCTGCAACGGCTTTGAGGGCGTCGAGAGCTCCTACGCTGTGCAGGCAGGCCGCGAGGTCCGCATCCTTGTCAGCCGGACAAGGTCAGCGACGACGAGGTCATCCTGCTGGCACGCAATGTCGCCAAGAAAGATCGAGAACGAGTTGGATTACCCCGGCCAGATCAAGGTCAGCGTCATCCGCGAAAGCCGCGCTACCGAGTACGCAAAATAATTTCCGCAGCCTGCCGCTTGCCGGTGGGCTGCTTTTTTATTATTCGGCCCCCTCTGGGAGGGGGCCTTTTTCATATTAGCATCTTGCATATTTCCCCGCTACGCTTTATAATAAATAAGAATACTGTTATAAGGAGGGGTGCGCCACGACGGAGAAAAACCTGCCGCAAAACCCCCATAAAGAAGTTCTGGGCATCCTGGGTGGGCTGGGGCCTGCCGCCAGCTGCTACCTGTACCAGATGCTGATCGACCATACCCCCGCATCCTGTGACCAGGATCATATTGACATCGTCATTTCCTCCCGCGCGTCCACGCCGGATCGCACGGCGTTCATCATGGGCGAAAGCAAGGACGATCCCTTCGCTGTCATGGAGCAGGACGGTTTCAGCCTGGTGCACTACGGCGCAACGGTCATTGCTATCCCCTGCAACACCGCCCACTATTTTTATGACCGCCTGGCCGAGGCACTGCCCGTGCCTGTGCTGAACATGCCACGCCTGACCGTGGCCGACGCCAAGGCGGCAGGCTGCACTAAGCTGGGCATCCTGGCTACCGACGGCACCCTGCAGGCCGAGACCTACCAGATCGCCTGCCGCGATGCGGGCATCGAGTGGGCCGCCCCCGCCGGCGACCACCAGGACGACATCATGTCGGTCATTTATGACGACATCAAGCAGGGCAAACGCGCCGATATGGCAAAGTTCGGCGCGGCGGTGCACGATCTGAAAAAGCAGGGCTGCGACATGGCCGTGCTGGGCTGCACAGAGCTGAGCCTCGTTAAACGGGACGAGCACTTGGGTAAGTTCTTCATCGACAGCACCGAGGTGCTTTGCCGCCACGCGCTGGAAGCCTGCGGCGTAACACCCATCGGGTTTTAAAAGTAAACACACCTGCAAAGTGAAAACACCTACGCGGTTGTTATAAGGAGAGAATCATGGATCAGAAAAAATTCTACATCACAACGCCGATCTATTACCCCAGCGATAAGCTGCACATCGGCCATACCTATTGCACCGTGGCCACCGACGCTATGGCCCGCTACAAGCGCCTGCAGGGCTACAACGTCAAGTTCCTGACCGGCACCGACGAGCACGGCCAGAAGATCGAGCTGAAGGCCAAGAGGCTGGCGTCACCCCGCAGCAGTTCGTCGACAACATCGTCGAAGGCCCCAAGGGCGTCAAGGACCTGTGGAAACTGATGAACATCAGCTACGACCGCTTCATCCGTACCACCGATGATTATCACGTTGCCGCCATCCAGAAGATCTTTAAAAAGATGTACGAGAAGGGCGACATCTACAAGGGCAAGTACAAGGGCAAGTACTGCACCCCCTGTGAGAGCTTCTGGACCGAGAGCCAGCTGGTCAACGGCTGCTGCCCGGACTGCGGCCGTCCCGTCGTCGATGCTGAGGAAGAGGCTTACTTCTTCCGCCTGTCCAAGTACGCCGACCGCGTGCGCGACCTGCTGGTCAACACCGACTTCCTGCTGCCCCGTTCCCGCGTCAACGAGATGGTGCACAACTTCATCGATCCGGGCCTGGAGGACCTCTGCGTCTCCCGCACTAGCTTCAAGTGGGGCATCCCCGTCGACTTCGACCCCAAGCACGTCGTCTACGTTTGGATCGACGCCCTGTTCAACTACACCACCGCCCTCGGCTTCATGAACGATAAGTACCCCGACAGCGACTACGAGACTTTCTGGCCTGCTGACGTGCATTTTATCGGCAAGGAGATCGTGCGGTTCCATTCCATCATCTGGCCTGCCATGCTGATGAGCATGGATATGCCCCTGCCCAAGCACGTTTACGGCCACGGCTGGCTGCTGCTGGACGGCGGCAAGATGTCCAAGTCCAAGGGCAACGTGGTGGATCCCTACCTGCTGGCCGAGCGTTACAGCGCCGACGCGCTGCGCTACTTCCTGCTGCGCGATTTCCCGTTCGGCTCCGACGGCAACTTCTCCAACGAGCTGCTCATCTCCCGCATCAACACCGACCTCGCCAACGACCTCGGCAACCTCCTGAGCCGCACCACCGCCATGGCGGACAAGTACTTTGGCGGCTGCCTGCCCATCGAGCAGGACGAAGGGGCCGAGGATGCCGCCCTGCTCGAGAAGGCCAGGGGTCTGCGCGCCCGCTACGAGGCCGACATGGAGGCTTATGCTTTCCAGAACGCTTTGGCCGACGTGTTTGAGGTCATCGACAACGCCAACAAGTACATCGACGCTACCGCCCCCTGGGTGCTGGCCAAGAGCGAGGACACCAAGCCCCGCCTGGCCCGTGTGCTGTATAACCTGGCCGAGACCCTGCGCATCTGCACCGTGCTGCTGCAGCCGTTTATGCCCGCCACCTGCGAGAAGATCTTTGCCCAGCTGGGTGTGGATGACGGCCTGAAGACCTGGGACAGCGCCGCCGCCTTCGGCACGCTGCCCGCCAACGCTACCCTGCACAAGGGCGAGAACATTTTCCCCCGCATCGACACCGCCAAGGAGCTGGCCGAACTGGATGCCCTGGAGGCTGCCCAGAAAGCCGCTGCCCAGGCTGCCAACGCCCCTGCCGAGGAGAAAGAGGAAAAGCCCGCTGAGAGCGGCGCGGCGTCCGCGGAGCTCATCGGTGAGCATGAGGAAGAAATCACGTTTGATGACTTCTGCAAGGTCGAGCTGCGCGTGGCCGAGGTCCGCGCCTGCGAGCGCATGAAGGAGAGCAAGAAGCTGCTGCACCTGACCGTTTTTGACGGCGAGCGCGAGCGCTGCATTTTGTCCGGCATTGCCAAGTGGTTTGCGCCGGAGGATCTGATCGGCAAGAAGATCGGCATCGTCGCCAACCTGGCCCCGCGCCCGATGATGAAGGGCAAGTACGTCAGTGAGGGCATGATTTTTGCCGCTGACACCGACGTGGACGGCGGCTGCTCCATCGCGTTCTTCCCCGACAGCACCCCCGCGGGCGCACGCATCCACTAAGGTGAAGCATGCAGAAATCTAAACTCGACCAATTCTTTTCCATCCCGGCGGCAGCGGTCCTGATGGCCATTGTCTGCAATGTGCTGTGGGGCTCGGCGTTTCCGTTCATCAAGCTGGGCTACCGGCTGTTCGCCATTGATTCTGCCGATACCGCGTCGATTTTGTGCTTTGCAGGCGTCCGCTTCATGATGGGCGCGGCGCTGGTCTGGCTGGCCGGGCTGGCGCTTAACCGCCGTCCGCTGCCGATGCCGCGCGGCAAAACGCTGGCCTCGGCCTGCGGGCTGGGCCTGTGGCAGACCGCGGCGCAGTATTTCTTCTACTACTCCGCCGTCGCGCTGCTGACCGGCGCTATGGGCGGCATCCTGAACAGCACCCAGAGCTTTATGGGCGTCATTCTGGCGCACTTCCTCTACGGCAATAAGGATCGCCTGACCCCGCGCAAGGCGCTGGGCTGCGCGCTCGGATTCGGCGGTGTGCTTGTCGCCACGCTGGGCAACCACGGCGGCGGCAGCGTCAAGGGCATGGTCTTTATGCTGATCGCGTCGGTCATCTTTGCGCTGGCCGGGCCGTGGAACAAGGCCGTCACCCAGCACGCGGACAGCTTCTCGGTCAGTGTGCTCAACCTGGGCGTCGGCGGACTGGCGCTGGCTGTTCTGGGCTTTGCGATGGGCGGCGGACTGCACCCGCAGAGCGCCGCCGGTATCCCGGTGCTGCTGTTCCTTGCGTTCATCTCGGGCGCGGGGTATGTTATATGGGCGCTGCTGATGAAGAACAACCCGGTGTCCCGCATCGCGGTGTTCGGCCTCATCATCCCCATTATGAACGTCCTGCTGTCGGCGCTGCTCAACGGTGAGCCGCTGTTTGAGTGGAACTATCTGGCCGCGCTGGTGCTGGTCTGCATTGGCATCTTCCTGGTCAACCGCGCCCCGCAGACGCAGGAGACAAAGGCATGAACAACATTTTTGACACCCACGCGCACTATTCCTCCCGCCAGTTCGACGCAGATCGCGCCGAGCTGCTGACGGCGCTGCCCGCGGGCGGCGTGGTCGGTGTGCTGGAATGTGCCACGCATTCCGGCGATGCTGCGCAGGTTTTGGAGCTGGCGCACACCGCGCCCTACTTCCACGCCGCGCTGGGCATCCACCCGGAAAGCCTCATCGAGGAGGACGCCGCCACGGTGGCCGTCTACCACGGCGATTGGCGCGCCGAGCTGGCCGCCATGCGCCCGCTGTTTGCGGACAAGGCCGTTGCGGCGGTGGGGGAGATCGGCCTCGACCACCACTGGCCCGTGCCGCGGCAGGAGCAGTACGACCTGTTTGAAGCACAATTGCAGCTTGCCAAGGAGCTCGACCTGCCCGTGTCGGTCCATGACCGCGAGGCCCACGCCGAAATGTACGAGCTGCTGCGCAAATACAAGCCCCGCGGCGCATTGCACTGCTACAGCGGCAGTGCCGACGACGCGGCCTGGCTGGTGGAGCAGGGCATGTACCTGGGCTTTGGCGGCGCCGTGACCTACAAGGGCGCGAAGCGCGCGGCCAGGGTGCTGGCGGCCATCCCGCATGACCGGGCCTTACTGGAAACCGACTGCCCCTACATGGCCCCCGAACCGGTGCGGGGCACCCGCAACGACAGCCGTAACATTGTCCATGTGGCCGCGTACATCGGCACGCTCTGGGATATGGACGCCCAGGCCGTGCTGGACCAGACCGCGGCAAACGCCAGGGCTTGCTTTGGCGTGTAACCTTTTTGGTATATTCGGTATGGCAAAAATCTGTGGGGGCGAGCATTGCCCGCCTACATGACAACATGCCGCGTATGTATAAACAAATTTTTCAGGAGTGACTTACTATGAAAGCACGTATCCCCAAACACCGCGAATTCATCATCGATTTCCCCCAGAGCATGGACCAGGCCAAGGCTGACGAGGGCTGGGCAAAGCTGAACGAGATCGTGGAAGAGTACAAGAAGGCCCACAACGGCCAGAGCGTCTACTCCGCGACCTTCATTGAGGACTGCGAGCCTGCCGTCAAGAAGCTGCAGGAGGAGTACGGCTTCAAGTACACGATCCAGGAAATCAAGTGATTTGCACCGGCGGACAACTGCGTCCGCCGGTTTTTGGTTTACACGCATGTAGGAGAAGGGGAGGACAAGATGGCCGCAAAGACTGTGATACGCCCGGCGGCGGAGGCGGATATTCCCGCCATTCTCGCGCTGTACCGCCAGCTGGACAGCGCTTTGGTAGCGATGCAGCCGGAGTTTTTTTGCGAGGGCCCGCGGGAGGAGGACGAGATCCGCAAGGCCATCCGTGCCGACGACGCGGATTTCCTGCTGGCGGAGCGCGGCGGCGCAGTTGTCGGCTTTGCGCTGGTCGGCTACGCGGGCTGGACGCCGGAGTTCAGCTGCGTTTTGCCCCACCGCTATGCGCGGCTGGAAGATCTGGCCGTGGACGAGGCAGTGCGCGGGCAGGGCGTCGGCAGCGAGCTTTTGGCCGCCGCCAAGCGCTGGGCACGCAACCGGCGCTTGGAGTACTTAGAGCTGAACGTGCTGGCCCAGAACGAGAACGCTATCCGGCTGTATGAGTCGCAGGATTTTGTCGAGGCGACGAAGGTTATGCGGTGTATGCTGTGAAAAACGCTCTGTAGGGGCCGGGCATGCCCGGCCCGCAGGTTTACGGTTGCACCCCTTTCGCGGTTGATTTGCAGGGCGGGGCTTGACCCCTTTGCGGGGCGTCGGGGACGCCGCCCCCTACAGGCATAACCCGCAAAGTTTCTCACTCCCGCAAATGGGCACGGCGGCCAGAGGGCTGGCCGCCCTACGGCCCCACTTGAAAATCCGTGCGTAGGGCGGGGTGCCTCCACCGCCGAAGCCTGCCGTCAAATCCCTTTCATGGTTCTTCCGCGGGGCGTTGGGAATGCCGCCCCCTGCAGTCGTTGCCGCCAAATCCCTTTCACGGTTCACTCGCAGGGGAGGGATTCATCCCTCCCGGGTTGTGCGCCCATATTGCTGCACAACACAAAAAAGCCGGGGCGAACATTTCGTTCGCCCCGGCGGTCTTACTTCTTCGGAGTCATAGCCTCATAACCCTTATTCGTTATTTTTCGGACTGTTTCCGCATCGTCATGGGAATCATCCTATCTTTACGCGAATTTTGTTTGCCCTTTCAAGACCTTAACTAACTGTTCATTGGACTTACCCTCTGGTTCGTTATTTGCTCAAAAGCATTTGTGGAACGGAGTAATGTTCGTTATTAAGATCGTTCTTGGGGTAGTGGGTCTGATGCCGAGGACCAAAGCCTCTTAACTCTTGTACATTGGAGTATCTCCTTATGGATCAGGTGAAGTTCAGGTACATCCTGTTCGGCGGAGTGGTGACGGTCATCTCTACCAGCCTTCTTTCATCCTAATCTATATCTCATGCGGGGGTCTGTGTTTTGACGGCCCCTGAGTCTGCTAAATAACTGCTAAGCAACCGTGCATCGCTGTTTTTAAATCTTTTACAAGTTATGACTTGCGGCTTCGGATGCGGTTCTTGCGTTTTCAGCAGGCCCAGGCCCGCCGGTGATGAATGGGATCTTTGAAGTTTGCCATTGGACTTGAGCCTCCTTCCTTACGAAATACTGCCGGCGGCCTTTACAATTTCTTTCCGGTCTCTTCCTTTGCCCTCGTGCTGCTGGATCGGAGTCCCTGAAGTGCTTCCTTTTTCACTCCCCGACTTTGGGCAGCTTGCGGAAAATCTTCTTCAGGATGTCGATCTGTTCACGATGGGACTTTGCTGAAGAGCCTTTTGGAAAGTGGCTTCGCTTGGAGTTCTTATCTCCTTATCTCCGGCTGTTTTCTTTCTGTGACTATACTATACCACAGCCCCATGGATTCGTCTATTCGCAGAGCAGACAATCCTGCAATGAATTATTTGTGCATGTTAAGGATTGATAAGTGCATGTCAAGAGGTGCTATAATAAATATGTTGGGCTGCTGTAACCTTAAATGGGTTGCAACCTCGCTGTAGGGGCGGATGCTCCCTACTATTAATCACAAAAAACAAAACCCCCGCCGTTATTCCTTGCGAACAACAGCGGGGGATATTTTTTATGTTTGCGCCTTACTTATCTTACTTATACTCATCCAGCAAATTGGTCATGCTCTTCAGGCTGATGGCCAGGGTCGAGGCGTTGTGCAGCAGGGCCGAAGTGGCAGGCTGCAAAATGCCCATGGCGCCCAGGACGATGAGGGTGCTGTTGAAGCTCATGATAAAGCGGTAGTTGCTCTTGGTGCGCTTCTGTAGGCCGTTGGCGATGCACTTCAGGATGACCAGCTCATTCAGGCTGTCGGCGGCAATCGTGACGTCGGCGATCTCGCGGGCAATGGCAGCGCCGTCGCTGATGGCAATGCCAACATCAGCAGCGGACAGGGCGGGGGAGTCATTGATGCCGTCGCCCAGCATGATGACGGTGTGGCCTGCGGCCTTCTCCTGCTCTACAAAGCGGGCCTTGTCCTCGGGCAGCACCTCGGCATAGTAGGCGTCCACGCCTACCTGCTTGGCAATGACGGATGCCGTGCGGTCGTTGTCGCCGGTCATCATCACAGCCTTGCGGATGCCAAGGCCGCGCAGCTGTTTCAAAACCTCGGAGGCTTCCTCGCGCAGCGGGTCGGCAATGCAGATGACACCGGCCAGTTCACCGCCGATAGCCAGATACAAATGGGAATATTCCGGCGGCAGAGCGTCGAATTTGTCGCTCTCGCTGGTGGGGATGTAGCAGCCCTCATCCTCAAATACAAAGTGCTGGCTGCCGATAACGGCCTTCTCGCCGCCGATCTGGCTGGCAATGCCGTGGGCGACGACGTACTGCACCTCGCTGTGCATCTCGTCGTGGCGGATGCCCTTTGCGGCAGCGGCCTGCACGACGGCGTTCGCCATCGAGTGGGGGTAGTGCTCCTCCAAGCAGGCCGCGATCTGTAAAACCTCGTCCTCGGTGCGGGTGCCGAACGGCACGACCTGCACAACGGTGGGCGTCGCGTGGGTCAGCGTGCCGGTCTTGTCAAAGACGATGGTATCGGCGTTGGCCAGAGCCTCCAGATACTTGCCGCCCTTGACCGTGATATGGTAGCTGCCGCACTCACGCATGGCGGACAGCACGGCCAGCGGCATCGACAACTTGAGCGCACAGGAAAAATCGACCATCAGGATCGAGATCGCACGGGTCGCGTTGCGGGTCAGCGCGTAGGTCACGGCGGTGCCCAGCAGGCTGTATGGGACCAGCTTGTCGGCCAGCGCGGCGGCGCGGGTCTCGCTGGCGGATTTCAGCTTCTCGGAGTTCTCGATCATTTTGACGATCTGGTCGTAGCGCCCGTTGCCGGCCTGCTGCTCGACGGTCACGGTGATCTGGCCCTCCTCGACGACGGTGCCCGCGTAGACGACGGCCCCCTCGCTCTTGCGGACGGGCTCGGCCTCGCCGGTCAGGGATGCCTGGTTCACGCTGGCCTCACCCTCCAGCACGCGGCCATCCAGCGGGATGACGCTGCCCGTGTGTACGACCACGGCGTCGCCGGGGCGCACCTGGCTGATGGGGACCAGGACCTCGCCCTCGGCAGTCTGCTGCCAGACGCGGTCGACGTTCAGTGACATGCAGCGGGCCAGATCGCTCAGGGACTTCTTGCGGGTCCACTCCTCCAGCAGCTCGCCCAGGCGCAGCAGGAACATGACGGAGCCTGCCGTGGCGAAATCGCCGCGCAGCATCGACACGCCGATGGACAGCGCGTCGAGGACCTCGACCTCGAGCTTGCGGCGGAAAACGCACCGCAGACCGCGGAAAATATAGGGCACGCTGCGCACCAGCGTGTAGACCATGCGCAAGGGTGCTGGCAGGAACAGCTTGCGCGCAAAGTGGAAGATCGTCATATTGACGAGCTTTTCCTGATATTCGCGGTTGACGGCGCGGGGGCTGTTGGCGGGCACCTCGGCCAGGGCCTCTGTGTCAAAGCGGAAGGCTGCCAGGCCCCTGACGATGCCGGCGCGGCTCTCGGTATAGACGATGACGACGTCGCAGGTGCGCTCATACACGGCGGCGGTGCGCACGCCGGGCAGGCTGGTCAGATAGTCCTGCAGCTGGTCCGCCTCGGCCAGCGACATCCGCGGCTTACGGAGATGCAGGCGGATGCGCCCGCGGCTCTCATGCAGAATATTCCATTTCATAATTACTCTCCCGGTAAATAAAAAAGGCTTCCCCCGAGGGGGAAGCTGCCGCCAACGGCGGCTGATGAGGGCGGACTGTTCCGCAGTATCCCGTGAACGGGTGGCTGCGGCGAACACGCACCTCATCCGACCTCGCTTTGCTCGGCCACCTTCCCCGCCCGCGGGGAAGGCTTTTTGCAGCAGCGAAAACTTACTCAGCCTTCTCCTCGGCGGTGTCCTCCAGAACGGCGTCATCCTCGGCGGCGCGCTCCTCGTTGATCTCCTTGGCGTCGGCCAGGATGTCACCGCAGTTCTCCTGCAGGGTGGTAGCAGTCTCCATGACGCTGTCCTTCATGCGCAGCACAGCGGCGGTGCACTGGGTGTACAGCTTCTTGGCGTCCTTGCTGGTCAGAATCTCGATACCGGCGGAGCCAAACAGTGCGCCGCCTGCGAACAATGCAACTTTAGCCCAATTCATAATTTTTGTCCTCCACTCTATATATTTGCGATGGTGTAACAATGTGTTCGGGATGTTAAGACAACAGACAACGGTTGTTGTCACGACGGGGGTATACTGAAAATTTTACGGTGCGCAGAAATGGTTTTTTATAAAAACTGCGGTTATACGTAATCAGCCGGAAAATATGCCGTTTGGATTTTTGTCAAGCGCTGGCATCGCTCTCATTTTCGGGCGGTGTGGGGCAGGGGACACGGCGCAGCTCGGTGGGGCGGCGGCCTGTGTGGCGGCGGAAGGCTGCGCAAAGCGGCTCGGGTCCTCGTAGCCGACGCGGTGCGCGATCTCGGCCACCGGAAGGTCGCTGCTGCGCAACAAATTGGCGGCGGTGTCCATCCGCAGCCCCCGCAGATAGCTGGCCACCGGCACGCCGTACAGCGCCTTAAAGCAGATCTTCAGCGAGCTTTGGGACAGGTGAAATTTTGCGGCCAGCTCGGGCAGGGTGATGCGGCTGCCCTGGTGGGTCAGCAGATAATCGTGCGCCTGGCGGGTGTGCTCCAGCTGCAAACGGTCAAAGTAGGGTGTGGGCGGTGTTTCCACTTCGGTGTAGCGGCTCACCAACTCATCCCAACAGTTCATAGCGGCGGCTACGACCTGTGGATCATACATTACACCGCTGTTTTTCTCGATTTCATGGTGGCAGACCGGTGCGGTCATGGCCGGGCGGTAGCTGCGGTTGCTCATCATGGCGTCGATGGAATCCGCCACCGCGATGATGCGCGCCCCCAGCGGAATGGCGGTCCCGGCCAGCTGGTCCGGGTAGCCGCGGCCGTCCCACCGCTCGTGGTGGTGCCGCACGATGAGCGCCACCCGCTGGAACTGGGGCACCTTGCGAAGGATGTCGTATCCCGTCACGGGGCAGCGGCGCATCTCCTCCCACTCGGCGTCGGTCAACGGCCCGGCTTTGCGCAGCACGGCGTCGGACATCGAAATTTTGCCGATGTCATGGGCGAAAGCGGCAACCTGCACCGTGGTGGTGTCGTCCTCGCTCAAGTGCAGGACCCGGGCCAGCACCACCGCCATAGCGGCCACCCGGTCGGAATGGTGGGCAGTGTAGACATCCCGTGCGTCCACGGCGGCAACGATGCTTTGGATCAGATCGCGGCAGGTCGGTAGGGAAGAACTTACAGGCTCCGTCATGGAACGCACCTCCTTTTATAATTTACACCGCAATACCCAGTTGGCGGATATGGCAGAAAGATTCACAAATCCTAACAGTTAGCGTAGACTATCTTACCGCCTTTAGGGCGAAATGTCAAGTGCATGGCCGCCCAAAAACCGCCCTGCTGCCAGAAAACATGTCAAACGGGCAGGAATAAGACCGATTGTGAATTTATTTTGGGCAAAAACCTGTTATCTTATTGACAAAGCACCCCTGTACATGGTATCGTATCGCTGGTTAGCAAAAGCTAACCAAAAGCGCGCAAACATGCCTGCGCATGGGCATGTTTGCACGGCACTTCACCCATACTATCCCTGTTCAATATTGTTATAGATAGAAAGGAATGTGCACCATGAGTTATCTGGAAATTGAGAAGGTCATTGGCCGCGAGATCATCGACTCCCGCGGCAACCCCACCGTCGAGGCAGAGGTATGGCTGGCCGACGGCACGATTGGCCGCGGCGCTGCCCCCAGCGGCGCTTCCACCGGTGAGTTTGAGGCTCTGGAGCTGCGCGACGGCGACAAGAGCCGTTTCGGCGGCAAGGGCGTCAGCAAGGCTGTCGAGAACATCAACACCACCATCAACGAGGTGCTGGTCGGCCTGGATGCTGCTGACATCTATGCGGTCGACGCTGCCATGCTGAAGGCTGACGGCACCAAGGATAAGTCCAACCTGGGTGCCAACGCCATCCTGGCGGTCTCCATCGCTGCGGCCCGTGCTGCTGCCATCTCTCTGGACATTCCCCTGTACCGCTTCCTGGGCGGCGTTTCCGGCAACAAGCTGCCCGTCCCCATGATGAACATCCTCAACGGCGGCGCCCATGCAGCCAACACTGTTGACGTGCAGGAGTTCATGATCATGCCCGCCGGTGCCCCCAGCTTCAAGAAGGCCTGCGCTGGTGCACCGAGGTCTTCCACGCCCTGCAGGCTCTGCTGAAGAGCCAAGGGTCTGGCTACCTCCGTTGGCGATGAGGGCGGCTTCGCTCCTGACCTGGCCAGCGATGAGGAGGCGATCCAGTATATCCTCGAGGCCATCGAGAAGGCCGGCTACGTACCCGGCAAGGACTTCGTCCTGGCCATGGATGCCGCTTCCAGCGAGTGGAAGGGCAGCAAGAAGGGCGAGTACAAACTGCCCAAGTGCGGCAAGGTCTTTACCAGCGAGGAGCTGGTCGAGCACTGGAAGCAGCTGGTCGAGAAGTATCCCATCTACTCCATCGAGGACGGCCTGGATGAAGAGGACTGGGAGGGCTGGCAGCATATGACCAAGGAGCTGGGCGGCAAGGTCCAGCTGGTGGGCGACGACCTGTTCGTCACCAACACCGAGCGCCTGTCCAAGGGCATCAGCCTGGGCTGCGGCAACTCCATCCTGATCAAGCTGAACCAGATCGGCTCTGTTTCCGAGACGCTGGAGGCCATCAAGATGGCGCACAAGGCCGGTTACACCGCCATTGCGTCCCACCGCTCCGGCGAGACCGAGGACACCACGATTGCCGACCTGGCCGTTGCCCTGAACACCTGCCAGATCAAGACCGGCGCCCCCAGCCGCAGCGACCGCGTCGCCAAGTACAACCAGCTCCTCCGCATCGAGGAGGAGCTTGGCGGCGCCGCGCAGTATCCGGGATTTGGGGCGTTTAACATTAAAAAGTAAGGGCTGGGGAGGAGATAGGAGAGAAAATGCCGCGGGCGGATGATAGCATCCGCCCCTACAACTCAAAAACTGTTGCCCAAACAACACACAAAGCCCTGTAATTCTGGTATAATACTCAAAGCCGGGCGAAATACGCCCGGCGGTCCATACATTAAAAGAGGTGCACAATGACAGATTTCAAACAGTGGGAAGGCTTTGAAGGCCGCATTTGGAAAGAGGAAGTCAACACTCGTGACTTCATCCAGAAGAACTACACCCCTTATGACGGCGATGAGAGTTTCCTCGCCGGTCCTACCGACGCTACCAACAAGCTGTGGGGCGCGCTGCAGAAGCTGCAGAAGGCCGAGCGTGCCAAGGGCGGCGTGCTGGACATGGAGACCGAGGTCGTCTCCGGCCTGACCGCATACGGCCCCGGCTACATCGACCCCGAGCTGAAGGACCTCGAAAAGGTCGTCGGCCTGCAGACCGATAAGCCCCTGAAGCGTGCTTTCATGCCCTACGGCGGCATCAAGATGGCTGAGCAGGCCTGCACGACCTACGGCTATCAGCCCAGCGAAAAGCTGCACGAGATCTTTACCAAGTATACCCGTACCCATAACCAGGCTGTGTTTGATGCCTACACTCCCGAGATGAAGAAGGCCCGCCACAGCCACATCGTCACCGGTCTGCCCGACACCTACGGCCGCGGCCGTATCGTCGGCGACTACCGCCGTGTGGCCCTGTACGGTATCGATTACCTCATCAAAGCCAAGCAGAACGACTTCGCCAACTGCGGCGACGGCACTATGACCGAGGAGGTTGTCCGTCTGCGTGAGGAGATCGCCCTGCAGATCAACGCCCTCAAGGGCATGAAGGAGATGGCTGCCTCCTACGGCTACGACATCTCTGAGCCTGCTGCCAACGCAAAAGAGGCTGCCCAGTGGCTGTACTTCGGCTATCTGGCCGCTATCAAGACACAGAACGGCGCTGCCATGTCCGTCGGCCGTGTTTCCACCTTCCTGGACATCTACATCCAGCGCGATCTGGACAACGGCACCCTGACCGAGACCGAGGCCCAGGAGCTGGTTGACCACATCGTCATGAAGTTCCGTATGGTCAAGTTCGCCCGTATCCCCAGCTACAACCAGCTGTTCAGCGGTGACCCCGTCTGGGCGACGCTGGAAGTCGGCGGCATCGGTTTGGACGGCCGCTCCATGGTCACCAAGAACGACTTCCGCTTCCTGCATACGCTCGAGAACATGGGCCCCGCCCCCGAGCCGAACATGACGGTGCTGTATTCCAGCGCCCTGCCCAAGACCTTCAAGGACTATGCGTCTAAAATCTCCATCGACACGTCCAGCGTCCAGTATGAGAACGACGACGTCATGAAGCCTGTCTGGGGCGATGACTACTCCATCTGCTGCTGCGTTTCCGCCACCCAGACCGGCAAGGAGATGCAGTTCTTCGGCGCCCGTGCCAACCTGGCCAAGTGCCTGCTGTACGCCATCAACGGCGGCGTGGACGAGAAGCTCGGCGAGCAGGTCGGCCCCGCTTACGCCCCCATCACTGCCGAGTACCTCGACTACGGCGAGGTCACGGCCAAGTACGACGTCATGATGGACTGGCTGGCCGGCCTGTACGTCAACATCCTGAACCTGATCCAGTATATGCACGACAAGTACTACTACGAAGCCGCCGAGATGGCCCTCATCGATACCGATGTCCGCCGCACTTTTGCCACCGGCATTGCAGGCTTCAGCCATGTGGTCGACTCTCTGTCCGCCATCAAGTACGCCAAGGTCAAGTGCATCCGCAATGAGCAGGGCCTCGTCACCGATTACGAGATCGAGGGCGATTTCCCGAAGTACGGCAACGATGATGACCGCGCCGATGACATCGCCGTTGAGCTGCTGCGCAGCTTCCTGGAGAAGATCAAGCGCCGCCACACCTATCGCAACTCCGAGCCCACCACCTCGATCCTGACCATCACCTCCAACGTTGTCTACGGCAAGGCCACCGGCGCTATGCCCGATGGCCGCAAGGCTTACACCCCGTTTGCCCCCGGCGGCAACCCGTCCTATGGTGCCGAGACCCACGGCCTGCTGGCATCCCTGAACTCCGTTGCCAAGCTGCCCTATCACTGGGCACTGGACGGTATCTCCAACACCCAGACCATCAACCCCGATGCCCTGGGCCACAGCGAGGGTGAGCGCATCAACAACCTGGTGCAGGTCATGGACGGCTACTTTGACCAGGGAGCCCATCACCTGAACGTCAACGTCTTTGGCGTGGAAAAGCTGCTGGACGCCATGGAGCACCCCGAGAAGGAGGAGTACGCCAACTTCACCATCCGTGTCTCCGGCTACGCGGTTAAGTTCATCGACCTGACCAAGGAACAGCAGCTGGACGTCATCGCCCGTACCTGCCACAAGGTGCTGTAATTTTGTAAGCAGAATAGGGCCCGCAGCCGCGGCTGCGGGCCTTTTTGTGGTATACTGTGTTATACCACCCGGTAGGGGCCGGGCATGCCCGGCCCGCAGGTTTGCGCAAGCTGCCCGTTCACGTTTTACAGCACCCCTTTTCAAATTGCATTGTAGGGAGGGGTCTTGACCCCTCTGCGGCGGCCAGAGGGCTGGTCGCCCTACGAGCGCCCGCAAAAGGAATGCGTAGGGGAGGGATTTATCCCTCCCGGGACGTGTGCGGCAGCCGCGGGGCGTCGAGGACGCCGCTCCCTACCAATTCATTTTCCCGATAAACGGAGGCAAACTTATGTCCGAAACTCTAGGCTACATCCATTCTGTTGAAACCTTCGGTCTGGTCGACGGGCCGGGCGTGCGGTATATCATCTTTTTGCAGGGCTGCGCCATGCGCTGCCAGTACTGCCATAACCCCGAGACCTGGGCCTTTACCCAGGACACCGCCAAGACCCCGCAGGAGGCCTTCTCGGCCGCCTACCGCTACCGCAACTATTGGCGCAACAACGGCGGGCTGACCATCAGCGGCGGCGAACCGCTTTTGCAGTTGGACTTTGTCAGCGAGGTGTTCCGTCTGGCCCGCGCCAAAAAGGTACAGACCGCGCTGGACACCAGCGCCCAGCCCTTTGCGCCCGACAACGCCGAATGGATGGCCCGCTTTGACCGTCTGCTGGAAAACACCGACCTCGTCATTTTAGATTTAAAGGAAATTGACGACGAGAAGCACAAAAGCTGACCGGCCACACGAATAAAAACATTCTGGCTATGGCGCAGTATGTGGCGGCCAGGGGCGTGGACCTCTGGATCCGCCACGTGCTGGTTCCCGGCCTGACCGATGACGCCGACGGCCTGCGCCAGCTGGATGGCTTTATAAAATCACTGCCCACCGTGCGCCGCGTCGAGATTTTGCCTTACCACACGCTGGGACTGTTCAAGTGGCAGAACCTCGGTATTCCGTACCCGCTGGACGGCGTGCGCGTGCCCACGGCGGAGGAGGTCGAAACCGCGGAGCAGCTTTTGCATGTGCGCGATTATCCCGATGCACCCAAGGGCAGCACCGCAAAGTAATTTCTACAAAAATACTGGGGCAATACCGCATAATTCTAAGTGCCGATACGGCGAGCGAGGTGCGGCAGCTGCTAAGCCAAAAGCGCAGATAATACTTTGTGTATTATCGAGCATTTTGGCAACGCAGATGCCGTGCCGCAGCCGCCGGAGCGGTGCTTAAGCCGTTAGGCGGGAATTGTGCGGTGTTGCCCTGGGAATTATTTTGGGAAAATGCTTGACATCACTGCTGCAATATGGTAAAGTATATGCGTGGTTAGCGTCTACTAACCATAACCAACCTCGAACCGTCAACCGGCTGTTTGCCTCACCGGTGCGGTTCCTGCCAATAACAGGCTGCGCCTCCGTTATGGCGTTTTGCTCTGCGCCTTTTTTAGCGGTCTGCTTATTGCGTTACGCCCGCATCGTTTACTGCTCCAAACGATGCGGGATTTTTTATGCCTTGCTAAGGCCCCGTTCAAAATAAAAGCAAGCGGGTAGCAGCATTTTGTGCTGCCGCCCGCTTGGTTACTGAATTTTATTTAAAATAGCCTTTTAGATAATTTGCTGTATCTTCACTCACCGCAAAAGTCATGTCTAAACCGTCTAAACCGCAAATCGTAATGCCAATGTAAGAATCATTATTGGTACAAAAACCAGGGTCAATACACATTACATCGTGCATCGACCCTGGTTTTTAATCTCGTTTCATTTTGCCCAGCAGTAAATAATACCCGGCCCAATCCAGCTTGCCGTACAGGGGGGCATTGGCGCGCCGGGCTTCGTCCACACGGCACACAAGGCCCACGTTACGCCAGCGGCAGGGCAGGTAATAGGCGCTGTAGCAGTGCTCGATCTTCATCCGCTCCAGCAGCGCCCGCAGCCAGGGACTGCGCAGCGCGGCCTCGGCCTTGTAGCCTTTCAGCCGCTGGGTGGGGGAGGGATCGCGCCGCATGATGTCGGCCACGCCCTCGGCAAACACCTGCAATTCGGCGCGGTGTAAGGGGCGCATGTCCTCGGCCGGGCAGGCGGCGGCATGGCAGGCGGCGTTCAGCTTGGCAAAGTGTTTCGGCCAAATGTCGCAGTAGTTGGCGTGGTACCGCGTCGAGAGTGTCCCGCCGCGGCTGCAATCATAAAAAGTCAAGGGGCTGGTCATTACCCGGTAGCCGAACTCCGGCACCGTCTGCCCCAGCAGGGCGATGTAATCCAGCACAAACTGCAGGTCCTCGCCCAAGGTGTACTGCACATCAAACTGCAGCTGCTTGGCCAGGTCGGCCCGGTACAGCTTGTTCCAGGGCATAGCCAGCAGGCAGTCCAGCCACAACCGGGCCAGCCCTGCCTGGGTGCGCGGCTCCGCATCGGCAGTCACGGCGGCGGGGTCTTTTTCGTCGGTGGTATAGTGCCACACCACAAAGTCCTGCGGCGCGGCGCGCTGGGCGGTCAGGGCTGCCTGCAAAGCACCGGGGCGCAGTGCATCGTCGGAATCCAAAAAGACGATAAACTCACTGTCCGCGGCAGCCAGTCCGCTGTTGCGTGCACCCGAAACACCTAAATCGTCCTGGTGGATGACCGTCACCCGGCCGTCCTTTGCAGCCCAGGCGTCGCAGAGCGTACCGCTTTCGTCGGGGCTGCCGTCATCCACTAAAATGCAGGTCAGCCCGCCCTCCACCTGCTGGGCCAGTACGCTTTCCACGCAGCGGTCCAGAGTGGCCATGGCTTTGTATACGGGCACCACCACGCAAATAGCTGCTTCGCTCATGGCGTCCCTCCGTTCTGTGTGATCTCGCTCACAATGCGCACAAATTCATCATAGTAACGTGCAATAGAAAAATCCTGTGCCCGCTTGGCCCCGGCGGCGCCCATCTCGGCGCACAGGGCCGGGTGCTCGTACAGCATACGGATGCTCCACGCAAGCTGGTCGGCGATGTTCTCGCCGCGCTCCACCAGAACGGCCTGACTGCCGGCCAGATACTCGGGCATACCGCCGCTGCGGGTAGCCAGCACGGGGCGGCCGCAGGCCATGGCCTCCATGGCTACCAGCCCGCGGCTTCCTCCACCAGGGTCGGCACACAGACAAGGTCGGCCAGGCGGTAGTAATCGGGTAGGTCCTCGTTGGGGATGTAGCCGGTAAACTGTACGCGGTTGCCCAGACTCTTGGCCTGCTGCTCCAATTTGCGCTGGAACGCGCTTTGCTGGGTGCGGGCGAAGAAGGGGCTGCCCACGATCAGCAGCTTGATGTGCGGCTCATGCAGCGCGGCAATGGCCTCCATCAGCTTATGGATGCCCTTGTCCGGGTCGAGCCGTCCGCAGTAGAGCACAACGAAATCCTCGTCGGTAAAGCCGAGCTGCGCGCGCAGCGTTTTGGATGCCGGGCCGGGGCAGAAGCGGGCCGTGTCAATGCAGTTGTGCAGAATGTAGGCCCGCTGCGGGTCAAGGGTGCTGGATTGCAGGTAATCCTCGCGGATAAAATCGCTCAGCGCCAGCACGCCGCCGTAGATGTCGTCCATCACGGGGGTGCAGGTCGTTTGGCCGTGCAGGTGCGCCAGACAGCGTTTGCGGCCAAACATGCGGCTGATGGCGCTGCACTGGGTCAGGTTGCCGCCCTCAGCCACGATGACATCGGGCGGGGGCAGTTCCAGCGCCAGCGAGAGCTGTACTTTCTGGTACCACGGGTCGTAGGGCGCGGCAATCCCGGCGCACCGCTCCAGAAAGACCATCGGCCAGTAGCGGCGGTGGCCGCCCGGGCGGTTGATGTAGAGCATCTTCGTATGCTGCCAGCCCTCGGCGGCGCGGCGGGCGGCATCGTCGGTGACACTGGCGCACAGCAAATCAAGCTGCCCCTGCTTCTCGTTCTCGCGGATCAGGTGGGTCAGCAGCGTCTCCACCGCGCCGCCCTGTACCGCGGGGACCGGCAGATCCGGCGGCGGCACCAGCAGCACGCGGGGACGTCTTTCCTTGTCTAGCTTCAATAACGCCAATGTAGGCTCCTTAGAATGTGGATTTTGAACAAAAATACCGCCGCGCACGTAGGGGCCGGGCATGCCCGGCCCGCGGCTTCACGTCAGAGGGCGCTTTTGGGCAGGCTGCGGGCCGGACATGTCCGGCCCCTACAGAGCAATGGACTTATTTGATCGGGCACAAACTCTCCGCGCTCATCATGGCCCAGCGGGCGGCGGAAAGTTTCTCGGTCATCTTCATCTGGCGGCAGTTGGGCAGGTAGCTGATGAGCCCCTGCATCAAAAACTGCTCCTTGCTGATGGCCTTCACCAGCTGCGGGGTGGGGTTCTGGCGCACCTTGGCACACAGGAAGAGATACCGCCGCCAGCAGGCTGCATAGGCGGCATCGATCACCGCGCGGTCCGCGTGGTTCTCAACATAAAAACGATAGCGGTCGGCCAGACCGTCCACGGCGTCGAACGCCTCCGGGCGTATGTTCGTGCGGCAGATGCTGCCGTTGCGCAGGCGGTAGTGATAGAGCGGCTTGTCGATGCAGACGACCTTGTCGCACCGCCAGAACAGGCGGTGGGCCACAAAGTCATCCTCGTGCAGACGGCCTTCGGGGTAGTGCAGCAGCTTCCAGACCTCGGCGCGGTAGAGCTTGTTCCAGGCAACGGTGTACACGGTGCCGTTGGGGGTGTAAAACTCATTCAGCAGGTCTTTGCCGCAGAAAACGCCCTCCTGTGTGGGGCGTGTGAAATAGGCCGGGTCGCAGCTCTTGCCGTCCTCCTGCACGTCCTCGACAGAGCAGAGGGACATATAGGCGTCGTGCTCCTCGCAGGCGTCATACAGCGTCTGCAAAAAGCGCGGCAGAACGACATCATCGGAGTCAATAAAGGAATAATAGCGGCCCTTGGCGGCGTCGATGCCGGCGTTGCGCGCGGCGGACAGGCCCTGGTTCTCCTGATGGATGACCCGCACGCGCTCATCACGGGCAGCGTACTTGTCGCAGACCTCTCCGCAACCGTCGGTGGAGCCGTCGTCGATGAGAAGCACCTCGATGGGCACATTGATCTTCTGGGCCAGAATACTCTCGATGCACTCGGCCAGGTAGGGCTTCGTGTTGTAGATCGGCACGATTACACTGATCGCGATATGTTCCATAATTTATTTCCCCTTCCTCGTATGCAGGCGTCCCCAGGCAGCCGCCGCGCCGTAGGTCAGCGTGGGGCTGGCGCAGAACGCAGCAGCCCGCAGCTTCTCGCCCAGCGGCAGGTATTTGCTTGCCAGTATGTCGGGCAAAATGGCATCCAAATGCTTTTTGTGCGCCATAAACTTTGGCCTGACCTCGGGCAGGTTGCCCGCCGCATCGGACTGGCACCAGAACTGGTAAAAGATCTTCCAGTACCGCACAACGGCCCAGTCGTAGTACTCCTCGCGCCCGGGACGGGCCGAGAAGTATTGCAGCCACTCCCAGTACATCCGCAGGTCGTCGGTCTTGCGCGGCGGAAAGCCGGCCGTGGTGATCTGCCCCGCGCGGGTGCGGTAATGGTAAAGCACATCGGTCAGGCAGTTGCAGCGCTCACCCTCAAACACGCGGTGCAGCACGCTGGCGTCGTCGCCAAAAAGCATCGTTTCATCGTAATGGATGCCTTTGTCTTTAAACAGGCGCGCATCAAACAGCTTGTTCCAGCTCAGCGGCCCGTAAAAGCTGCCGGTCTGGAACGCCTCGAGCAAAAGCTCCTGCGCATCGCGCACACCGCCCTGACGGATCGTGACCATGCGGCCTTCGATTTTTTTGCCGTCGGCGTCGATGCAGTCGCCCGCGCAGGCGGCCAGCCGCACGCCATCGACCTGCACGGCGCTGTACAGCGTTGCAAACATGGTCGGTTCTATCAAATCATCGGAATCGACCATGCCGATGTAGTCGCCGCGGGCGTTGTCCAGCCCGGTGTTGCGGGCGTGGGCCGGACCGCCGTTCGGCTGGTGGAACACCCGGATGCGGGCATCCTCCTGTGCCAGCGCATCGCAGACCGCGGCGGAGCCGTCGTGGCTGCCGTCATCGACGAGCAGCAGCTCAAAGTCGGTGAACGTCTGGGCCAGAATGCTCTCCACAGCCGGGCGCAGGTACGGCCCCGTGTTGTAGACTGTGGAGATTATGCTGATTTTGGGATGGTCGGACATAGGCTTTTCCTTATATAAATGAAGAAATTTCTCGGCCCCCTCTGCGAGGGGGCTCCCGCCGCAGCGGGTGGGGGAGAGAGCCTTGCGGCAATCCGAAGCATTTCGGGCTGTGGCAAGGTTCAACCCCTCCGGCCCTGCGGGCCACCTCCCCTGCTAGGGGAGGCAAGAAGCGGTGTCACAATAAATTTTGCTTCGCCATCGTATACCCCGCCAGCAACCCCGGCCAATTGCACGCCACGCCAATGCGGTACGGCACGGCCAGAAGCCTGTTCGGGTCATTCCGCAGGCGTTCCCGCAGGGCTTTGCGGGCGGCGGGGTCGGCTAAAATTTCAGCAAACAGCGCGCGGCGCTCTGCATAGGACAGCGTGCCCTTACAGCCGGTCAGCAGACCGTACTGGTTCAGGCAGGCCCGCAGACGGCTCGCGGCCTCATAGGGGGCCGGGTCGATGCCGTTTTGCCGCAGCAAATCGGCCAGCGCCGGGCGGGTCACGCGCTCGGCGTCCAGCAAGTCCCCCCGCAGGCGGCGGGACAGACTGCCGGCCTCGGTATCATACTGCTTATAGTATACACCATCCAGACAATAAATGGCAGAGGTATTCTGTAAAAATTGTATGTTAAACAGCACGTCCTCGTTGATGGCAAGGCGCGCATCAAACCGCACAGCCCCGATGGCTGCGCGGCGGAACAGCTTGGGGTAGGGCGCGGCCAGCAGCCCCGTGTCAAACAGCAGGGGGGAGAGCGCACTGCCGAGAGCCTGTAAGTCCGGGCAGAACCCCGCAGGCAGGTAGTCGGTGGGCTTGACCGCACCGCTGCTTTCCCGCGTAAGGCCGAACAAAATCATGTCGGCGTCGGTGGTCAGGGCGTCCAGCGCGGCCCACAGACCGGGTAAAAGCGCATCGTCGGCATCCAAAAACAGCACCCAGTCCCCGTGCGCGGCGTCCAGCCCGGTATTGCGGGCCGCACCCGCGCCGCCGTTTGCACGATGCAGCGTCCTGACGCGCGGATCAGCGGCTGCCAATTCGTCACAGAGGGTGCCCGTGTCGTCGGGGCTGCCGTCGTCGACGAGCAGGACCTCCAAATCGGCGGGCGCACCGGTCAGGGCGCTGTCCACCGCGCGGCGAAGCGTGGCCGCGGCCCTGTAGCAGGGGATGATGACGGAAATGCTCACGGGTGCTCCTCCTGCAAAATGCTTTCGTAGATGTGCAGCAAATCAGCGGCGTTGCGGGCCGCATCATGGGTCTGCAGTGCGCGGGCACGGGCCGCCCGGCCCATGGCCGTACCGCCGTCGGGGCTGTGCAGCACCTGCAAAACGGCGCGGGCCAGCGCGTCGGCGTCCAGCGCATCGCCGTACAAAAGACCCTCGGTGCCCTTCGCCAGCATCGAAGGAATACCGCCCACGGCGCTGGCAACGCAGGGCAGGCCCAGCAGCATGGCCTCCCCTAAGCTGTTGGGGCTGTTCTCGCAGGCGGACGGCAGCAAAAAGACGTCTGCCTCCAGATACGCCTGCCGCATGGCCGCGGCATCCAGCGGCCCGGTGTAGCGGATGTGCTCCGTCACGCCCAGCTGTGCGGCCAGCCGCTTGCAGTAGAGCTTGTAGGGGAACATTCGGTCAATGACCGGGCGCAGCAGCGGGCCCTTGTCCAGCGGCGGCCAGCCCGCAATGCGCAGCTCGGCGTCACCGTACTCGGCGCACGGCAGGCAGCGCCCGGATGACGGTGTGCAGGTTTTTCAGCGGGTAGTTGCCTTGGGGCAGAAACAGTACCGGCGCGCGGCCAAACTCCCGCGCATGCCACAGCGTACCCGTATAAAACAGCGGACGCAGTGTCTCGTTGCAGGGGTAGTAGCGGGCGTGGGGGGCCAGCGCGGCGCAGGCGGCGCGGTCAAACGCCGTGCGGCCCGTCACATAGCGGGCATCGGCCAGCGCTGCGGCCTCCTTTGCGGCCAGTGCGTCAAGCTCGCCTGCATATTGCCGAGCAGCTCGCCGGGAATGATTTTATCAATGGCGTGCCACAGCGCACCGGAACGGCGGTATTTTTCGGGCACGCCGTCGCAGAGGTGCGCGGCGCAGTCCCGCATAACGCCCTGTACGCTGAACAGCACGGGCAAGCCTGATGCGCGGGCAGCGTCGGCCATGACGGCGGCGGGGTCAAACTCGGTGCCCCATATATGCACAAGGTCGGGGCGCTCGGCCTGCAAAAGCGGCGCAAAGGCGGCAGTGTCGCGCACGACGCGGTAATGCACGCCGTCCGCGGTGCCGTCGGCATCCTCCTTTGCCCACGCAGAGCACGGTCAGGTGCAGATCGGGGCAGGCGCGCAGCGCGGCCAGCTGCCCGGTCAGCCAGCTGCCGCTGACATCGCTGGCTCCGGCCAGCCCGCAGGCAGCCGCCGCCTGCGGCAGGGTGGTTCTGACAAGCCAAAGAATGTGCATAGGGACTCCTTTATTTTCTCTTGAATGGCCGCAGCTGACCGCTCACAACCACTTTAAAAACTCCTCCGCGACCTTCTCGGGGTGAACTCGGGGTAGAGCCTTGCCGTCTGGGCAAAGGGAAGGGCATGACCCTGTACATTGTGCAGCCAGCTGTGCAGCTTTGCCACGGTGCCCGGCGTGACGCCGTCCTTCCGGTGCAGAACCAGCGCCAGCGGGTAGCGCACCAGATAGGGCAGGGCGGGGTCGTTCTCGCTCACAGCCAGATGCAGTACCGGCTTGCCGGTGGCAAAATAGCCAAACAGCTTGCTGGGCATCTGATTGTCATAGGTGTTGCCCAGACTGACAAGCACGTCGGCGCGGTTTTCCAGCGCGGCGGCCTCGTCGGGCGGCAGCAGGCCGGGGCGCACAAATTTTGCGCCCAGAACACGGGCTGTCTCGTCGGCGTCGGCGGCAAAGCGCTCCCAGCCGCCGCCCGCCATCGTTAATGTTACAGTGTCGTCGTGCAGTGCGCGGAACAGCGCCAGCGCAAAGCCGGGCTCCCGCATACCGGGGTGCAGGCTGCCGCAGAAAACACACTGTATATCGTCGTGTTCCACCGGCTCCATGACCCGCGGCAGCAGCGTTGGAAAGCCCAGAACGTGTACCTTTTCCCGCCACGGGGCCAGCGGGGCGCCGTCGGCGTAGTCGGGCAGGGCCTGCGGCGTGACGAAGGTCCCGTCCAGCGCGTCCAGCAGCTGCCCCTCCCGCGCAAAGCCGCCCGGGGCTGTGTAGTCCCGGTTGGAGGCATAGGGGTCCAGCTGCCACAAAAATTTCTTCCCGCGGATGGCGGCAGCTTCCAGCGCAAACGCCGTGCGGTAGGGCGCACAGACGGCACAGACTGCGTCAAAGTGAAATTCCGCGTTCAACCGCTCGATTTCCCGCCGGCTGTCCACGGTGCGGCGGGGCTGCTTCAGCACCAGCTGGCGGAACGCCGCCGCCGCTGCCGCGGGGTGTGCAGCCAGCCGGGCCAGCCGCAGCGGCACCGGCGTGCCGCCCTTTTGGCCGTTTTCCAGCGCCTCGTTCATCTGGCGCTCGTCGGCAAAGGCCAGCAGGTGCTGCATGGCCCCCTCCGGCGGGGCGGGCGGGGCGTGCAGGCCGTCCCAGAGGGTCAAAATATGTACGGTATGGTCGCGGCGGAGCAGCTGCTCCGCCAGCCGAAAGCCCATCAGGGCGTTGGCGCTGGCGGGGTTTTCCACCCGGTCCAGTACAAGTAAAATGCGCATTATTGTCGGTCCTTCAAGAAATTTCGGCACGCCCACTGCCAGAGCCGCGGCATGTGCAGCGTCAGCCAGGCCGAAAGCCGGATGCTCCGGGGCAGCAGCGGATTGCGCCCCAGCTGCGGGTCGTCGGCCCCCGCGGCAATGCCGATCTTCAGCTCGTTCAGCTGGACGCGGTAGTCTGCGGCGTTGGCACGGCGCAGGATCATGCTGGCCAGATAGACGAGCTTTTCATAGTAAAAGGCGTTCACGCTCTGCTGCATTTCGGCGGGGGCCGTGGCGCGGATCTCCGCAGCGGCGCGGCGCTGGTCGTCGATGCTCTGCGGCGGCAGGGCGCGGTGCTGGCGCTGGCCGCGTGCTGGCGGTAGTGATAGCCTGTAAAATCGCAGAACGCACACCCCGGAGCGGCTAAAAATGCACGCCAGTTCGCCAATAGATCCTCGTTATAGGCCAATCCGTTGTCGAGCATCTCCTCGGTCAGCAGGTCGGCGGAGAACAGCTTGTTCCACAGGCCGTAATCCACGGCGTGGTCATGCAGCAGCGCGTCCAGATGGGCGGGGCTTCGCAGGATCTTGCTGTTGCAGGGCGGCGGGCGCGTCGGCGGGCACAGTGTCGGTAAAGGTATCGTATCGGCAGCAGGCCAGCGGCAGCCCGCTGTTCGTCACCGCCGCATACAGCGTGTCCAGAAACTCAGGGTGGTACAAATCGTCCGCGTCGCAGAACGCAAACCATTTGGCCCCCAGCGCCCTCCCCTCGCGCACACCCGCCGTGCGGGCCGCGCAGACACCGCTGTTGGTCTGGTGCAGCGCCACAAAGCGCTGGTCGCCCGCCGCGATGGCATCGCAGAGCGCGGGGGAATCGTCGGTGGAGCCGTCTTCCACCAGAATGCACCGGAAACCGTCAAATTTCTGGGCAGCAATCGCGTCGGTGCAGGCGGTCAGGAACGCCGCCGCATTATGTACAGGTACGATGACTGCGATCTCACAGGGCTTCATGGCGTCACCTCGGCATAGCGGCGCAGATAGAAGGCTTGCAAAATTCGGCGCTCGTGTGGATGTCATACCCGGCCTCCACGGCCTTGCGGCGGGCGTCCGGGTCGCGGCGCAGGCTGGCCCCGGCGATGGTGTTCGCCCAGGCGGCTTCATCCTGCAGCGGCAAAAAATGCACGCTGTCGGTAAAGGCCGCGCCGCTTGTCCACGGTGTCGGCCACAAAGCAGGGCAGTCCGGCGGTCTGCGCCTCTACCAGCACGACGGGCAGACCCTCGAAAAGGCTGGGCAGCAAAAAGGCGTCCATCGCGTCGTAAAAGCTCTGGATGTTGCTGCGCACTCCCGCAAAGATCACGCTGTCGCCAAGGCCCAACTACGCGGCCAGGTTTTGTATTCTTCTACGTAGGCGGGGTCGCCGCCGCCCAGAAGCACCAGCCGTGCTTTGGGCAGACGGGCGCGCACGGCGGCAAAAATTTTCAACAGCCCAGGGTGGTTTTTCTGCGCCGAGAACCGCCCTACATGGCCAAATAAAATTTCGTTATCCGCTACGCCCAGTTCCCCGCGCAGCAAGGCGCGGCGCTGCGGGTCGCGGGCGGCAAACCGCGCCGTGTCAATGCCGTTGGGCACGACGGTGAAGGATTGTGCCAAAAAGCATCTGCCCGGCCTTCTCACTGCACGCAAAGCGGTCGGTCAGGCCTGTTGAAGCGGCTGCTCATAAGCTTATCCAGCCGGCCCACCAGGTTCGGCTCATAGGCAGTATTGTGGCTGTGGCCGCACCGCACAGGGATACCCGCGCGCCGTGCCGCGGGGTTGTAGAACATGCCAAACCGCTGTAGTGGCCGTGGATAATGCGCCACTCGGGGTGGGCGGCAAACAGCGCCCGCAATTCACGCAGGTAGCGGGGCAGGTTATTGTCCTGCCGAACGGTCAGCTTGTAGATATTGCCGCCTAATGTGCAGATCTCATCGTCAAAAAAGCACGGCTTATCGTAATGATAGAGAAAGTCGAACTGCACCTTGTCCCGGTCGATGGTGCGGTAGACGTTCATCACAAAAGTTTCCATGCCGCCGGCGTCCATGGCGGGCATGATTTGTAATACGCGGATGGGTACCATCAGCTGTTCTCGGCCTCCAATCGGGTGCGGCAGTCCTGCAAGTTCTGCTGCGCTTCGGTGCTCAAAACGGGGTAGTTGTGGCTGGTATGCTCCAGCGCGTCTACTACAATTTCACTCACGAGATACCGCGTGTACCATTTCTGGTCGGCGGGCAGGGCGTACCACGGGGCCTCCTTGGCGGCGGTGGCATCGATGACCTGCTCGTACAGGCGTTGATAATCGTCGAAATAGGCGCGCTCGGCCAGGTCGCTGGCGGAGAACTTCCAGTTTTTAGCGGGGTTATCGATGCGCTCCAAAAAGCGCTTTTTCTGCTCGTTTTTGGACACATGCAGGAAGATCTTCACCACGCGGTAGCTGTTCTCATAAAGATACTGCTCGTAATGGCGGATCTGGCGGTAGCGCTGGGCGAAAAACTCGTCCTTGTCCTGCTCCAGCACACGCGGGGCCATCTGGTAGCCTTTTTGCAGGTCGTGCAGCTGGACCACCAGCACATCCTCGTAGTAGCTGCGGTTGAAAATGGCGATGGACCCGCGGGCGGGCAGTGCCTTGTTGACCCGCCACAGGAAGTCGTGTTTCAACTCTTCGCTGTTAGGTTGTTTAAAACTGGTCACCTGCACGCCCTGGGGGTTCAGGCCGGACATCACATGTTTGATGGTGCTGTCCTTGCCGGCGGCGTCCATGGCCTGCAAAACGAAGATCAGTCCTTCGCGGCCGTCGGCATAAAAGGCGTCCTGCAAAGCGGCCATTTTTTGCAGGTTTTCGGTGGTCTTTGCCAGAATTTTCTCTTTGTCGATCCCGTCGGCCTTGCTGTTGGTAGCCAGTTTGTCCAGTCGGCACTTGCCGCTGCCGTCAAAACGATAGGAATCCGCTTTCATTCAGGTGCCCTCCCCGCAATGTATACTTATTTATAGTATACCCGTTTTTGCAGAAAGACGCAACCATGCGGGCATAAAAAAGGCTCCCCATGCAAAGGGGAGCCGTAGCGCAAAGCCTCCCTTGTGTAAAGGGAGGTGCCCCGAAGGGGCGGAGGGATTGTCCCGTTTGTCGGGCAAGCCGGTTTACAAAACAAGGCCACAATCCCCCAGTCAGCTTCGCTGACACCGCTTACGCGGCCGAACCTCTCTGTCGCTGCGCGACATCTCCCCGCACTGCGGGGAGTCACCCTTTACATAAGGGGGCCTTTGGCGGCTGCTTATTCAAACCCATCCAGTACTTGCCGCAGTGTTGCGCGGCAGTCATCCAGTGTGACCACGGAACCGTCGAAATAGTTGGAGACCGGCGTACAGGCCAGCTGATACAAAATGCCGTCTTTTTCAAAATAAGCCCGGCAGCTGCTCCAAGGGGAACTGTTGGGATTGCTGGTGCAAAGCGGTAGCAGGGCGGTGCAGCCGTTGGACATCTCGTAAGTTTCGCAATCCCAGGTAAGAGCGGCGCGTTTGTTGAAATAGTTTACGGCGGTGGTATCGGAAGAACCATCGCCCAAGTAGACAGTGCCCAGCAGTTCGATGCAGTAGCGGTAGTCATTCAGATAATCCAGCCGCTTAAAGCACAGTTTTTCAGGGGCATTTTTGCCAACGGGAACAAAGCCGACTTGGGCGGAGGAGACATCGGTCCAATAGCCATTCTCGGCGATGATCTTGCTGTGCAGCCGTATGGCAGGTTCTTCTTCACCGGCGTCCAACACAGGGTTCTCCGGCAGCGGAAGCCCAGTGGCTTCAGCCATGGCAGACCAACTCTCGTATCCGCGGGAAGCGTTGCTGTAAGTGGTGCGCCCGTCGCTGCCCGTGAGATAGAGATAACCGTCAAAGTGTCCACTCATGGGCAGTGTTCCATCTTCAGCGGTTTCCAAATCGTGGTTGGCCTGCATCCCGGCCCACAGGTCGGCAGGCAGGGTGTAATACTGTCGCTCATAGCTGATAGCATACCCGGCGGTGGCGTCAGGGGCAAAGCTGGGGCGGGGGTTCGTGCGCAGGTCGGTGAACTGTGCGCCCGTGGCGGCCACCCCGGCGGCAATCAGCAGCGGCGCGGCCAGACACAGCCACAAATGGCGGCGGTGCGGCTTGGCGGGTAAATTTTCGGCCACCGCAGGCCACAGGTCCAACGGGGCAGGGTGCAGGTCAGCAGAGAATTTTTCGTGCAGAAATTGTTCATCGCGGTCAAAGGTCATCGTGTTCACCCTCCTTTAAAATGGCGGCCAGTTTGGCTTTGGCCCGGCTGTAGCGGGTGCGTAAGTAGGGCGCGGGCAGCCCGTGGATGCGTGCCAGCGCGGCGTAATCCATGCCGTCCAGCACGCGCTCCAGCATCAGGGCACGGTCCAGGGGGGACAGCGCGTTTAAGGCGGCGCGCAGCTCGTCGCTGATACCCGGGTCCTGCTCCAGCGGCTCCGGGGTGGGGTAGGCCGCCGCGCGTTTGGTTGCCCGCAGCATGTCCAGCGAGGTGCGGTAGGCGATGCGGTAGAGCCACGCGCGGATGTTATTTTCACCCTTGCGCAGGGTGTGGCGGCGCTGCCAGGCCTTGATAAAGGTTTGCTGCACGGCGTCCTGGGCGTCATGCTCACTGCCCAGGATGCCGGTGCAGTAGCGCAGCAGCGCCGGGGTGTAGGTGCGGACAAGTTTTTCCAGATCCTGCTCTGTCTGCATGGCGGGCCTCCTTTCTTTGGGTTTCACCCTTATAACGCCGATGGGGGAGGGTTTGTATCAACTTTTTATGATTTTGTTGAAGGCGGTGGCTTTCGGTGTCCGTCACCTTGTGGCGGACACCTAGGGCAACACCGCACAATTCCCGCTTTACAGCTTAAGCACCGCTGCTGCGGCTGCGAAGCACAATCTGCGTTGCAAAAATGCTCGATAATACACAAAGTATTATCTGCGCTTTTTGCTTAGCAGTTTGTACTTCTCGCTCGCCGCATCGGCACTTAGAATTGTGCGGTATTGCCCTAGGAACGAGCGGGACTTTTCTGGTACTCTTTTGGTCACAAAATAGTACGCATAGCGGCCGGATGCCGTTAAAAAAGTGGCTCACCGCAAGGTGGTGAGCCACGTAAAAACTGCTATTAAAAACTAAAAATCATTCCTTATCAATGGCCGCCACAACCCCCGAAAGTGCCAGCAGGGCCAGCAAGTTCGGCACGGCCATCAGGCCGTTGAAGAAGTCGGCCAGCGCCCAGACCAGATCGACCTTCAGGGTCGAGCCGACCAGAATGAACGCAACTACAATAATGCTGTACACCGGCAGCAGCTTCTCGCCGAACAGCGCCTTGAAGTTCGACTGGCCGAAGAAATACCAGCCGATGATCGTCGAAAACGCGAAAAAGAACATGCACACCGCGATGAAGATCGGCCCAAAGCCGCCGAACGCCTGGCTAAAGGCGGCCTGGGTCAGCGACGTGCCGGTCATGCCCTGCGGGATCAGGCCGGACGTGATCAGCACCAGGCCGGTCAGCGTCAGCACAACGAACGTGTCAACGAACACGCCCAGGATGGCCACGGCGCCCTGCTCCCGCGGGCGGTTGACCTTAGCCAGCGCGTGGGCGTGCGGGGTCGAGCCCATGCCGGCCTCATTGGAGAACAGGCCGCGGGCCACGCCAAAGCGCATCGCCTGCTGCACGGTCACACCGGCCACGCCGCCGGCCATTGCCTGCGGGTTGAACGCCAGCACAAACACCTGCGCCAGCGCGCCGGGCAGCGCCTTGGCGTTGATGACCAAAATGACGATGCAGCCCAGAATGTAAAATGCCGCCATGATCGGCACGACTTTTTCCGTTACAGCGGCGATTCTCTGCACGCCGCCCAGGAAGATGAACGCCGCAATGGCCGCCACCACGACGCCCACCGCCAGCCGGTTCAGGCCAAAGGCGTTATGGAACGCATCACCGATGGAGTTGGACTGTACCATGTTGCCCATGAAGCCCAGCGCCAGAATGATGAGCACCGAGAACACCGTGGCCAGCACCTTGCCAACCTTGCCCTTGAACGCGGCGCGGATATAGTACGCCGGGCCGCCCGTGACATGGCCGTTCACCGTGGTCTTGTAGTGCTGCGCCAGCACGGCCTCGGCGTAAATCGTCGCCATGCCGAAGAACGCCGATACCCACACCCAGAACAGCGCGCCCGGGCCGCCGCTGACCAGCGCCGTGGCGCAGCCGGTGATGTTGCCGGTGCCCACCTGCGCCGCAATGGCCGTGTCAGCGCCTGAAAGCTGCTCATGCCCTCGGCGTCCGCCTTTTTGCCGCGCAGCGTAAAGCTGCCGAACACACGGTGGAAGCCCTCGCCAAAGCGGCGCACCTGCACGCCGCGCAGCCGGATGGTAAAGTACACGCCCGTGCCGACCAGCAGGAAAACAACAGCAGCGAATTCCACAGAATATCGCTGGCCTGCTCAATGGCCGCCGTAAAAATTGTCATGCAAAATACCCCTCTTCTTACATCTTGTCTTTTATACACTTACCCCTGCCCGTTTTGCGCGGACAATGTAACTACTATACTATGCTTTCACAAGAAAGTCAAGTGTATTTATATAGTGAACATACCAGAGAAAAAAGTTGTAAATTCTCCCGAAAAAGTGCAGAATTGAAACAACTCTGTCACAACTGTGGGGTATCCTGCAGCTAAACCGAACGCAAAAGGAGAACACATCATGAACAAGCTGCTGCCCTTTGCCCTGGCTTTGGCGCTGGCCCTGCCCGGCTGCGCCGCAGTCAATACCGTGCCCCAGCCCCCGGAGACACCCACCACCACCGAGACCGCCGCAGAGGCCCCGGCCGAGAGCACCCTGCCCGGTCTTGCGGGCCGCCTGCGCCAAACGAGTTATGATACCGCCGCCGTGGGGCAGACGTTCTACGGCATGATGAGCACCTACGATGATGAGACCTTGACCAGCGTCTACACCATAATTGCAACCGACACCGCGGCCAACACCCAGCAGAAAGCGGCCGAGCTGGAGACCCAGGGTTACTATACCAGTCTGGCCGCCTGGCAGGACGGCCTGGAACTGTACATTGACGATTGGTTGGATGAGACCGGCCAGCCCGTGACGAACAGTTACCAGAATGGCGATATAACCAGCTGGCGCTATAAGATCGACCCCGCCACCGGCCAGATGGAGCGGCTGGAAGTGGAAGGTGCGCCGTATTCCCCGCAATGGCAGGACGACGCGGCTGTGTACGCCGAGCGGAGCATGGGCCAGTGGATCGAATGTATCAACCGGCTGGATCACGCCACCGGCCAGCAGGTGGACCTGCCTCTGCCGTCCCAGACGCAGAGCGTATATGATGCCATCGGGCAGCGCTGGCTGATCGGCCGTATCGTCAGCCCCGGCCCCATGCCGGATTACACCACCGACCGGGATGCCTTTTCTGCCATGTGGCAGAACTCTCAGCTGGAGATCGACCTGTACGACCCTGCCACCCGCGCCTGCGAAAAGCTGTTCGAGACCCCCTGCTACGACGGGGAGACGTGGATGTACAGCGGCCAGCGGGACGGCGTACCGTACTTTATCCACTATACCGCGACGGAGGACCAAAACTACACCATGGCGGTGGGGCTGGACAAACTGGAAAACGGCACCATGACGACCGTGTACACCCCGCAAAGCGATCAATGGCCGGAGTTTGAAAGTTACGGTCAGGACGGAGAAGAACGCTGGGTCGTGGAATATCTGCGGAATAGCATTGCAATTTATGATTTGGCAGACGGCCAGACCTACACCCCGACGGTCGACCACGATAATTATATAGGCTATCCCATACAGCTGCTGCCCGATGACCGTGTGGTCGTGACAAACGGCTGGTACGAAACGACCGCCGCCACCGACAGACAGCCCGCCCTGGTGACCATCGACATGACCGCCTACCTCAACGGCAGTATCGACTACACCCCGATAGAAATGTACACGGGCAAGTAAATGCAAACGCGAAAGGAGAACACCCTATGAAAAAAGCCATCGCCTGCCTGCTGGCCCTGCCCCTAGCTCTCGCCGCCTGCGGGGCGCAAACCACCCAGCCTGCGCCCACCACTGCCCCGGAGATGACCACCGAAGCGACCACCGAGAACGGGAAAAGCACCCCGGCGGAAGTCAACCAGCCGGGCATCACGGGCCGGATGCGGCCATGCAGTACCGAGGTGGAAACCGCCGCAGGTCTGTATACCCTGAATGAGCTTTTCAACGAAGCTGCAAATGAGGATGTCTACTGTGTCGTCAAAACGGACATCGAGACAGCCACGCAGGAAAAGGTGGCAAGCATCACGTTGGATGGCGGCTACTACGGTATGGCCGTCTGGGATGATGCGGTAGACCTGTACCTGCAGGAAAACACGGCTGAGGACGAGCGGCCCAGCCTGCGCTATACCATTGATACGGCAACCGGCGGCGTGGAAAAGCAGCAGATGGATGGCGCGTTTGCCCCAACCTGGTACGATGACGCTGCCCTTTACCAGGAAAACCGCTCAAACCTTTGGGTCGAAAGCCTTACCCGGCTGGACCGCACCACCGGTGAATTGACCTTGCAGAACCTGCCGGGCCAGACCTACACTGTATGCGGTGCGGTGGATGGCCGCTGGCTGTTGGTGCGCGTCAGCAGCCCGTCTCCTGTGCCAGATCCGATCAGCGAGAAGGACGCTTTCGACGCCACCTGGCAGAACTCCACGGCGGAAATTATCCTGTACGAGCCCGCCAGCGGTGAGATGGAAAAACTTTACGAATTTCCTACGATAGGTGATGGTTATGACTACTGCGGTCAGCGGGACGGCAGCCTTTACTTTATACATTGGCAAACGAACGGGAACGGCATCGGTGACACAGCTCCGGCCACGGTGGACAAACTGGAAAACGGCGCAATGACTCCCGTGTGGACGTTGCCCTTCAGCAGTCTCAGTGTATCCACCGTACAGCAGCAGGGCGAACTGCGCTGGGTCACCCAGCTGACAGAAAAGGGCGAAGTAGCCATCAAAATCTATGACCTGGCAGACGGCCAGACCTACACGCGGGCAATTGAGTGGGACAAAGTGGAAGGATGGAACGCAGGATACCCCGAAGAACTGCTGGCAAACGATAAGATTTTGGTCAGCAATGGTACCTACACCAATGTCTATGGCATCGACCGCAAAGCCTACGCCGTAATGGATTGCGCCGCCTATCTGGCGGGCAGTACCGACTATACCCCGATAGAAATGTACACGGGCAAGTAAATGCAAACGCGAAAGGAGAACACCCTATGAAAAAAGCCATTGCCTGCCTGCTGGCCCTGCCCCTGGCTCTCGCCGCCTGCGGAGCGCAGGGTGCGGATAGCGCCCAAAGCCAGCCGGCCACGGAAACCGAACAGACCACCGAGACCGCCCAGAAAACGACCGCCCCGGCGGTTGGCACTGCGGGCAAGCTGCGCGGCACAGCGTACATGCTTTATACCAACACCGGCCTGTACAGCATGAACCAGAAATACGATGAAGCCACCAACACCGATACGTTTTACCTGATAAAAACCGACTGCGACACCGCCACGCAGCAAAAGCTGGCGGAGATCGAGCTGCAAGGCGGAGAAGCCTGTGGCATGGCCGCCTGGGACGACATAGTAGAGCTGTACTGCTTTGAAAATATGGACAAGGACAACCCCACCAAATGGTGTTACATCGTGGATACTTCCACCGGCAGTGTGGAGCGCCTGCCTGTGGAAGAGGAATTCTACCCTGCATGGTATGATGATGCCGCGCTGTACGAGCTGGACTATGCCAGCGGCAAGCGCATCATCCGGCGGGACCGCACCACGAACGAGGTAAGCTATATCAACCTGCCGGAACAGACCATAAATGTATATGGCGCGGGCGATAAATGGGTCATCCACCGCATTGTCAGCCCCAGCCCGCTGCCCAGCAATGTCGACGGGGATGAGTACAATGCCGTTTTTCAGAACTCAGAGTATGAGTATGACCTTTTTGATGCTGCCACCGGCGAAATGAAAAAACTCTACAGCTATCCCACAAGTGAGGATTTTTATTGGTATCGCGGCCACCGCGACGGCACACTGTATTTCGACCTGTATGGGGAGGATGGCTACCCAACCGGTGTGGGTAAGCTGGAAAACGGCGAAATGGTACAAGTGCTGGCACGGGACGACCCGTACGCAAGTGAGCAGGTGTTGGAGAACGAACAGGGCGAGCTGCAATGGATCGTTTGGGATGAGGGCGAATCGGTACAGGTATATGACCTGAACGATGGGCAAAGTTACCGCCCGGCGTTTGTAAAGGAATCGAGCCAGTATGCCTCCACAGGCTACCCGGAAATGCTGCTGCCCGGCGGGCGGGTATTCGTCACCCACGGCAGTATAGATGCCCCGGACTTTTTGGATAAGATCGCCTACGCCACCCAGGACCGCGCCGCCTACCTTTCCGGCAGCACCGACTATACCCCGGTAACGATGTACACGGGCAAATAAATATAAACAGGAAAGGAGAATACCCTATGAAAAAAGCCATCGCCTGCCTGCTGGCCCTGCCCCTGGCCCTTGCAGCCTGCGGGGTACAGAATGTGCCAGCGCAGACCGCCCAGCCCACCGATACCCCGGTCGAGACACCGGCACCCACGACTGCAAGTACTGCGCCGGTAGAGGAACCCGCGGCATCGTCTGAACCAGCGCCCGAAAGTACACCGGCGCAAGGCGAACAGATGCCTGCGGCCCCTGACCAGGCGGCGCAGGAATCCGAGCTTGCATCGTATACCCAAACGCTGGGCTGTTTCTTTAATACGCCCCTGCAAAGCACGAAAGAACTTCCGCAGGATTACTATTTATCGTTCTTTTTGCTGTACCAAACCTTTGAAAGCAAGGGCGAAGGCAGTACCTATACACAAAATGATAATTACTTTTGGGAAATTCCGGAAAGTGATCTGCTGCAAACGGCTGCGATATATTTGGGGCTTTCGGACCTTTCTATTTCGGATATAACCGAATGGCCTTTTGGCGAGCCGCAAAACGGGATCTGCTATTATAGTCAGGAGACATCTCTCCCGTATGGTGATATTACGGTAACGAATGTGAAAATTGATACCGCAACGTCAAAAGCACAGGTGTTTGCGGAAGCAGGGGATACCCAATTCGAGGATTCCACCCGGCAAAGCATGGCCTTGGTTTACCACTTCACCTGCACAGCCGGCCCGGATGGTAGAACGGTTTACCGGCTGGAGTCCATTGCCGTCCAGTAAATTATACATACACACAAAAAATGCTCCCCGTGAGGGGAGCATTTTTTATGCGCTGGTTACTTCTTCTTTTCCTGTTTCTCTTTATCGCTGCAATGCTGGTGACAGCTGGCGCAGTTGCCGCCGCAGCCGCCCTGCCAGCCGCCGTTCTGGCAGATAAACAGGATCGCCAGCGCCAGCAGCACAAAAATTACCACTACAATGATCGCACTTGCCATAGTCAATTACCTCCGGGACAAGGGTTCACACAAACCCCAGCAGTGTACCTATACAGTGTACCACAAAGGCAACCACCCATGCAATACCGCACTGCATCACAACCACCCCGGCGGCGGCTTTTGCACTGCCAAGTTCGCGCTTGGCGGCGGCCACAGCGGCCACGCAGGGGGTATACAGCAGGGTAAACACCAAAAATACCACGGCGGTAAACGGGGTAAACATCGTGGAAAGTGCTGCCGTATCGCCGCCCAGCAGCACCGTCAAGGTGGAAACAACGCTCTCCTTGGCGGTAAAGCCGGTGATCAGCGCGGTAGAAACGCGCCAATCGCCAAAGCCAAGCGGCTTAAAGATCGGCGCTACCCAGCTGCCAATCAATGCCAGCAGGCTGGTATCCGGCGCTGCAACATTCAGCCGTGTATCAAAGGTCTGCAGGAACCAGATCAGCACCGTTGCTACAAAAATAATGGTGAAAGCCTTTTGCAAAAAGTCGCGGGCCTTCTCCCAAATCAGCTGGCAGACGCTGCGCGCCGAGGGAAAGCGGTAGTTGGGCAGCTCCATGACGAAGGGACAGGCTCGCCCTTATAGCTTGGTGAATTTCAGCACGAGCGCGTACAGGATACCGCACAGGATGCCCGTGAGGTACAACCCGACCATTACAACGGCCGCCACTGCCGCGGGAAGAACGCGGTCGTAAACAGTGCGTAGATCGGCAGCTTAGCCGAGCAGCTCATGAACGGTGTCAGCAGAATGGTCATCTTGCGGTCGCGGTCACTGGACAAAGTACGAGTGGCCATGATAGCAGGCACCGAGCAGCCGAAGCCGATCAGCATCGGCACAAAGCTGCGGCCCGAAAGCCCCACCCGGCGCAGCAGCTGTCCATCACGAAGGCCACGCGGGCCATATAGCCGGTGTCTTCCAGAATCGAAAGGAAGAAGAACAAAGTGACGATAATGGCAAAAAGCTCAGCACGCTGCCCACGCCCGCAAAGATGCCGTCAATAACAAGGCTGTGCACAACAGGATTGATGCCGTAGACGGTCAGTGCGTGGTCGGTCAGGTTGGTGACGCGCGTCAATGCCCAGTGTCAGCAGGTCAGACAGCGCCGCGCCGATGACCCCGAAGGTCAGCCAGAATACCAGCGCCATAATGCCGATAAAGCAGGGCAGGGCGGTGTACTTGCCGGTCAGGACCTTATCCATAGCCACGCTGCGCTTGTGCTCGCGGCTTTCACCGGGGCGCACCACGGTTTTGTCGCACAGGCGCTCGATAAAGTAAAGCGCATGTCAGCCAGCAGCCTCGCGGTCCAGGCCGTCTCGTTTTCCAGCTCGGCAATTGTATGGCCCAGCAGCTCGGTCTCGTTCGTCGAGCTGCAAAGCAGCTTCGATCAGCTTATCGCCCTCGACCAGCTTTGTTGCGGAAAACCGCAGCGGCAGACCGGTGCGCTGGCAGCGTGATCCTCGATCAGGTGGCTTACGGCGTGTACACAGCGGTGTACCGCACCGTCCGCGCCGCCCCCGGTGTCGCAGAAATCAATGCGGCCGGGGACCTCGCGGTGGCGGGCTACGTGCAGGGCGTGCTCGACCAGCTCGTCGATGCCCTCATTCTTGGCGGCCGAGATTGGCACAACCGGCACACCGAGCAACTCCTCCAGTTCGTTGACCATGATGGTGCCGCCATTGGCGCGGACTTCATCCATCATGTTCAGCGCCAACACCAGCGGAATCTTCAGTTCCATGAGCTGCATCGTTAAGTAAAGATTGCGCTCGATGTTGGACGCATCCACAATGTTGATAATGCCGTCCGGGTGCGTGTTGAGCAGAAAATCGCGGGTGACGATCTCCTCACTGGAATAAGGGGACAGGCTGTAGATGCCCGGCAGGTCGGTTACGGTAGCCTCCGCATGGCTGCGGATGTGCCGTCCTTGCGGTCTACCGTAACGCCCGGGAAGTTGCCGACGTGCTGGTTGGAGCCGGTCAGCTGATTGAAAAGCGTCGTCTTGCCGCAGTTCTGGTTGCCGGCCAGCGCGAACCGGAGCGGCTGTCCTTTGGGAATCTTCGGCCCGGCCCTTGCGGTCATGGTAGCTGGGGGCCTTGCGCAGCTCGCCCACGCCGGGGTGGGGCACAGCGGTGTGCCGTGTCCTTCACTGCGGGCAGCGCGGTCCGTCTCGTGGACATTCTCCACTTCGATCTTGGCGGCGTCAGCCAGCCGCAGCGTCAGCTCGTAGCCGCGCAGCTCTACTTCGATGGGGTCGCCCATCGGCGCGACCTTGCGCAGGGTGACCTCGGTGCCGGGGGTCAGGCCCATGTCCAGCAGGTGGTGGCGCAGCTCGCCCTGGCCGCCGATGGTACGCAGTACAGCATCCTGCCCAACTTTGATTTCTGCCAGTGTCATTTTTTCCAGTCCTCTTATAAAAAGTTTGATTATTCTAACTTTTATCTGCCGCCAGTATAGCACAAAGCTTTCCGCTGTGCAAGATGGAACTTCGTTTGCGCATTGCACGTACCCCCGGCTTTGTGCTATACTTTACTATATATTTACATAAGGCAACACCGCACAATTCCCGCCTAACGGCTTAAGCACCGCTCCGGCGGCTGCGGCACGGCATCTGCGTTGCCAAAATGCTCGATAAGACATCCAGTATTATCTGCGCTTTTGGCTTAGCAGCTGCCGCACCTCGCTCGCCGTATCGGCACTTAGAATTATGCGGTATTGCCATAAAGAGGGGACGCGCTGCTATGCAGCCTTTACAAAGGGAAAAACTTTTTACCAATCACGAATTGCTCACGCTGCTTTGGCCGCTGATTATCGAACAGACGCTCAGCGTGCTGGTGGGCATGGCGGATACGGTCATGGTCTCGTCGGTAGGCGAGGCCGCCATCTCCGGCGTTTCGCTGGTGGATATGATCAACCAGCTCATCATTACGGTGTTTGCGGCGCTGGCCACCGGCGGTGCTGTGGTCACCAGCCAGTATCTGGGCGCCAAAAAGCCCGAGCAGGCCGCCCGCAGTGCCGGACAGCTGGTGGGGTTAAGTGCCCTGCTGGGTCTGGCGGTGGCGGCGTTCTGCCTGCTGACCCGCCGCTCGATGCTGCGCCTGCTGTTTGGCGCCATCACCGATGACGTTATGGACGCGGCGGTGATCTACTTTACCATCACGGCGCTGTCCTTCCCGTTTTTGGCGCTGTATAACGCAGGTGCGGCCATTTTCCGCTCCACCAGCAACAGCGCTGTGTCCATGAAGGTGTCAGTCATCGTTAACGCCATCAACTTTGGCGGCAATGCCATCTGCATCTACCTGCTGGGCATGGGCGTCGAGGGCGTGGCCATCCCCACGCTGATCTCCCGTGCGGTGGGCGCGTTTATCATCCTGGCGCTGGCCGCCCAGCATGAGTATGTGCTGCACATTACGCCGCGGTCGGTTACTCACCTGGAGCGGGGGACCGTGCAAAGCATTTTGCGCATCGGCATCCCCTCGGCGTGTGAGAACAGCCTGTTCCAGCTGGGCCGCGTGCTGGTGGTGTCGATGATCTCGCTGTTCGGCACGGTGCACATCTCGGCCAACGCGGTGGCCAACAACCTGGACGCCATCGGCTGCATTGTCGGCAATGCCATGGGCCTGGCGATGATCACGGTCATTGGCCGCTGCATCGGTGCGCAGGACTTTGAACAGACAAAATATTATACAAAAAAGCTGCTTTTGTGGGATTATATCGCCCAGGGCGCGGTCAATGTTGTGGTGCTGCTGTCTCTGAACCAGATTTTGAGCATGTACACCCTGACGCCCGAGACCCGCGCACTGGCGTGGACACTGGTCATGATCCACAACGGCATGTCAATTTTTCTCTGGCCCGCCAGCTTTGTGCTGCCCAACGCCCTGCGTGCCGCCAACGACGTGCGGTTCACGATGGTCGTTGCCACGGCCTCGATGCTGGTCTGGCGCATGGGCCTGAGCTGGGTGCTCTGCGTGCAGATGGGCATGGGTGCCGTCGGCGTCTGGTACGCCATGGTCGTTGACTGGATCTGCCGCATTATATGCTTTGTGGCCCGGTTCGTCAGCGGTGCCTGGAAAAAGAACGCGATGAAAAAGGCGGCGTAGAAAAACCTTGCCGAGAGGTAGGGGCCGGGCATGCCCGGCCCGCGGCTTTTCCCATAAGCGCTCATTTGCCGGTAAGTGCCGGGCCGCACATGTGCGGCCCCTACTGCGTGGCTGACAAAATACTCGCGGCTAATTATACATAAAGGAGTACCACCCCATGAAATTCATCAGCTGGAACGTCAACGGTCTGCGCGCCTGCCTGAAAAAAGGCTTTGAGGACGTGTTCAACGCGCTGGACGCGGACTTCTTCTGCATTCAGGAGACCAAAATGCAGCCCGGCCAGGCGGATTTTGCGCCCGCGGGCTACACCGAGTACATCTACAGCGCCGAGAAAAAGGCTACTCCGGCACGGCCATCTGGGCCAAAACGCCTGCGCTGTCGGTGCGCTATGGCCTCGACGAGGACGCCCACAGCCATGAGGGCCGCGCCATCACGCTGGAATACCCGAACTTTTACCTGGTCAACCTCTATGTGCCCAACTCCCAAAACGAGCTGGCCCGCATTGACTATCGCATGCAGTGGGAGGATGACCTGCGCCGCTATCTGCAAAAGCTGGACGCCGTTAAACCTGTCATCCTCTGCGGCGATCTCAACGTCGCACACGAGGACATCGACCTGAAGAACCCCGGCCCCAATCGCGGCGCGGCGGGCTTCAGCGACCAGGAACGCGGCAAGCTGGACGAACTGCTGGCCGCGGGCTTTACGGATTCCTTCCGCCACCTGCACCCCGACGCCACCGGCATGCCTGCACCCCGCAGACACCGGCATGTACAGCTGGTGGAGCATGCGCTTCCGCGCCCGTGAGCGGAACGCAGGATGGCGTATCGACTATTTCCTCGTCAGCGACCGCGTGGCCCCCAACATCAAAGAGGCCGGTATCTTAATGGACATCATGGGCAGCGACCATTGCCCCGATAAGCCTGGACATCCGGTGAATTTGATCAGTCTCTTAAAAAGAAATTTAAAAAATATCCCTCGCGTTGCAAAATCCGGCGCGGGGGATTCGTTTTAGTAAACAGAAAGACAAAACAAATCGCTCGCGGGGGAGGTATACAGAAGGTGGGAACTGACAAATGGAGAATTTACCGAACTGATGCAGCAATACCAGCGGCTGATCTACACGGTCTGCCTGCAGTTTGTACACGACCCCCACACCGCCGAGGACCTGACCCAGGATACCTTCCTCTCCGCGTATTCGGCTATCGACCGGTGCGAGCCGCAGTACTACAAGCAGTGGCTCGTGCGTGTGGCGGCCAACAAATGCAAGGACCACTTGAAAAGCGCGTGGGTGCGCAAGGTGGACGCCCCCGGGGACGACGCCCTGCCGGAGCCGCGCGGTGCGCCCGGCAGCGACGCCGACGACCCGGCCCAGAGTGTGGCAGACCAGGCCGGTGCTGCCGAGCTGGAAACACTGGTGCGCACCCTGCGTGAGCCCTACGGCAGGAATCGCCGTGCTCTACTTTCTGGAGCATAAGGACCACCGCAGAGATCGCGGAGCCGTTGGCCGTCCGCCTGCGACGGTCAATAGCCAGCTGTGGCGCGCAAAGAACTGCTGCGCCAGCAGATCACCGAGAGGAGGCAGAAGGAATGAGCCTTTACTTTGATAACAACAATTCTTTGACGCCGAAGGCCACCTGACCGACGAGGCTGTATGCCCTGAAGGACGGCACGCTGGACGACCTCGGCGCACTGGAAGCCGCCGAGCACCTGAGCTTCTGCGACTACTGTCTGCTGCGCTACACAAAAATGATCGATAACGCGCCGGAATGTCTGCAGCAACCGATGCGTGACCTGATCCCGCAGGTGCAGAGCCTGATGCGGCTGCGCAGCTTCCGTATTATGACAAACCGCTACGTCTCGGCGGCTGCCGCGGTGGCGCTGGGCTTTGTGATGTGGGGCGCGGTCAGCACCTTTGGCGTGCCCAGGCGTGCCCCGTGGCCTGCTGCCCAGCAGCCCGCCGCCCGCAGCCCAGTTTCCGCCAGCGCGTGAACAGCGTAGTGGGCGGCTTTTACGAAAGCCTGGACAATACCTTTAAGAGCTTTACCCTGACCGCCGAAAGCGGCCTGGACCAGCTGAGCACAAAGCATCGGCGGCGGTACCGCCAAGGGGGAATAAACTATGAAAAAGAACGCTTTCTGACCTTTATCTTCGCCTGCATATCCGGCGCGGGCCAGATGTACTACGGCTATATGCAGCGCGGCCTGTCGATGATCACGTTCTTCTGCCTGTTTATCATGGCAGGCACGCTGGTTGGATGTTCTGCTGTTGGCTCCTCTGCCTTGTCATCTGGATGTACAGCTTTTTTGACACCTATGACCTCATCCGCCACATGGCGGCAGGGGAGCCCAAGGACGACGACCTGCTTCCCCTGCTGGTTCTGGGCAATTATGAGATCAAACTGCTCCCCCAGCACAACAAGCTGATCGGCTGGGGTCTGATCGCCTTTGGCGTCTGGGCGCTGTATGATATCCTCATCGCGGACTGGATGACCACCGTGCTGGTGCATTTCTTCGGCTACGGTTATGCGTATGATATCATCCACGGCATCCCCAATATCCTGGTGGGCATCCTGCTGGTGGTGGCCGGCATCAAGCTGCTGGGCCTGCACCCGGCCAAGAAGGCTGACCCCAACGAGGCCGACTACCCTTCCGCCGTATCCGAATGAGAAGCAGTAAGGAAGCAGACCATAAAAAGGCCCCCTCTGGGAGGGGACTCCCGCGAAGCGGATGGGGGAGAGAGCCTACGATTCAGCGGCAGCTAATGGGGCGGTCTCTCCCTCCGTCTGCGCTTCGCGCAGCCACCTCCCTCGCAGAGGGAGGCGCTGCTCTGCTGCGTCTTAATGCTAATACAATCTGTATAATGCAAAGCGAGGTATAACAAAATGGATGAAATGAAAACCAACCCGCCGGTGCAAAATTCCCCGGCGGAACCGCCGAAAAAAGTCCGCCGCGTGGGCACGATGGCCTTTGCGGTGCTGCTCATCGCGGGTGGTGTACTGCTGCTGGCCCAGCAGTTCATGCCCAAGGCAAACCTGCTGGCTGTGTTAAAATTCGCGCCGGTCATCCTCATCGTGCTGGGCATCGAGGTGCTGGTCTACAGCACCAAGCCAAACGTAAAGCTCAAGTTTGATTGGCTGGGCATTTTGGGCTGCGCGTTCGTCCTGGTCGTGGTGGGCACGGCGTCCCTGATACCGCTGGCCTGGCGCTGGCTGGGCGGCGCGGACCGCAACGCCGAAAAACGCATCGAGCAGCAGGTCGTGGACAGCATGTACGAGCAGCTTTCCGCCGACCCGGAGCTGAAAGCCAGCGTGACCTCGATGTACGCCAGCGTTGATTTTAACCACACCGATATGGAAAACGTGGACAACACGCTGGAGCCGGGCGACACCCTGATCCTGAACCTGAACTTCCGCCAGGACGCCGCCGGCAATGAGCCGGAGTTTGCCGCCAACTGTGCCGCCATTGTGCAGGCCGCCAAAGCCGCAGGCTGGAACTTTACCACCATGAATTTTGGCACCGAGGAAAGTGTCGGCGGCGTGTATGATACTTACCGTGCCGAGTTCTCCCAATCCTTTGCCGACGGCTTGACCACCGAGCAGCTGGCCAGGCGGGTGCAGAAGGGCTACTACTATGACTACGATTGCTACGACAGCAAAGAAGCCCGCGACAACGCCATCAAGGCTGACCTGCGGGAACAGATCAGCAATCGCTATGCCGATGAACACGACGACATTTACCCCAGCGATGATTACCTGAATGAGGAAACGGAACGCCAGTTCAACGCCCTCTACGGCAGCCAGACCACCGAAATCGCCACCCCGGAAAGCGCGGAGTAAATAAAGTAAAAACACCCCCGGATGCACGAACCAATGTGCATCCGGGGGTGTTTTATTTCGTATTTTAATGGTTATTCGTATCTCAAAGCCTCAATCGGGTCCAGCTTGGCGGCTTTGTTGGCGGGGTAATACCCGAAGAACACGCCAATGGCCATACTGAAACCAACGGCCACTACGATGGAAGAAATCGTAGGCTTGCCCGGCACCTGCATCAGGGTGCTCAATCCCACACCGGCCGCGATACCCAGCACCACGCCGATGATACCGCCGATCAGGCAGAGGATGACGCTCTCGGTGATAAACTGCATACGGATGGCCGACGCAGGCGCGCCCAGCGCCTTGCGGGTGCCGATCTCACGGGTGCGCTCGGTGACGGAGACCATCATGATATTCATAACGCCGATGCCGCCGACGAGCAGCGACAGCGCCGCGATGGCCGAGATGCCGAGCGAAACCGTGCTCATCATACTGCTCATCGAGTCGAGCAGGCTCGCCAGGCTCGATGCGCTGACCGTCCAGGAGTCGTTGCGGGTGTAGTAGCTGGCGAAGAAATCCCCCACCGTGTTGACGAAGTCCGTGACATTGACCGTGCCGCCGTTGGCCACAACGGTGATGCTCTGGTACCCTGCCCCCGCCCCGGCGATGGCCTTGGCAACGTCCAGCGGGATGTAAAAGTCCGTCTGGATGCTGTCGTCGTCGCTGCCGCCGAACATGCTGGAGTAGCTGTCCTCTGTGTATTTGTATACGCCCTGTATATAGAACGTGTACAAATTCTGGTTGATGGTCAGCGTGACCGCCTTGCCGATGGCGTCCTGCGCACTGCCGCCGATGGCCTGCTCGACGAACTTTTCCGACACGCAGGCGACCTTGCGCCCGGCGTCCCTGTCGTCGTCCAGCCAGCGTCCGTACAAAATCTGCGAATCATCGTCCCTGACTGCCAGTGCCGCATGATTGATGCCGCTGACAGTGGCCGTGATGGTCGTGGTCGGGTCACCGTATTTGGCAGTCGTGCCGCTGCCCACCTGCTGGGTCAGTTCGATGTGATGGACCTGGGTCGGGAAAGCGGCTGTAAAATCGTTTATCATCGCATCGGTGATAAGGTCTGCGTCCGACGGTTTGGAATCCATAAACCGGCGCAGCCGGACGCCCTGGGAGGTGCCCGACGTGTCGGAGCTGCTTTTCTGCGTTACCGTGACAGAAATGTTACTGGCACCCATGCCGGACATTGAGTCAGTGACCGAGCCGGTCATGCTGTTGCCTACCGTGACAATGGCAATGACCGCCGCAATGCCGATGATGATGCCCAGCATGGTCAGCAGGCTGCGCATCTTATTGCTGCTCACGCTGGCAAGCGCCATGCTGATATTCTCAAAGAGCTGCACGTTCGCCGGTCCCCTTTCGTTCGCCCACGATCAGGCCGTCGCGCAGCGTCAGCACCCGCTGGCATTCCTCGGCCAGCTCGGGGTTGTGCGTGATGAGCACGATGGTCTTGTGGTATTTTTCATGCAGCTCGTGAAAGAGATCCATCACGACGCGGCTCGTCTGGCTGTCCAGCGCGCCGGTGGGTTCATCGGCCAGGATCAGCGCCGGTTCGTTGACCATGGCGCGGGCGATGGCTACACGCTGCTTCTGGCCGCCGGAAAGCTCGTTGGGCTGGTGCTTCATGCGCTCGCCCATGCCTACGCGCTCGAGCCATTCCTTGGCGCGGCGGGTGCGTTCCCCTGCCGGGCACACCGGCGTACAGCATCGGCAACTCGACGTTTTTTAACGCGCTCTGGCGTCCGATCAGGTTATACGTCTGGAACACGAACCCGATTTTGCGGTTGCGGATGGCCGCCAGGTCGTTGTCGTCGGCGTCGTGGATGTTGACGCCGTCCAGCGTGTACTCACCGGCGGTGGGCTTATCCAGCACGCCGATGATGTTCATCAGGGTGGATTTGCCGGAGCCGGACTCGCCCACGATGGCCACAAATTCACCGGGGTAGACCGTCAGATCGATGCCGTGCAGAATTTCCAGCTCATTGGGCTTGCCGATGTAGTAGCTCTTGCGGATGCCGTGCATCTCGATCAGCGGCTTTTTGGTTTCCGGGACAGGGGTGCGGCGGCCGCCTCCCTGGGTCAGGGTTTGGCAATGTTCTGCGCAAACTGTTGTGTCTTTTCCGGCATTATTGACCTCCCGGACCGCCGGGGCCGCCGCCGGGACCGCCCATAACGACGGCGCCCTCGGGCATATTGTTGCCGTCGCCGACGTAAAGGTCGCCGTTCTCCATCATCTGCACATCGCTGTCGGACGTGCCCGACTCAATGCCCTGGGTCAGGTCCGCCGTGGCGCGGATGACGTCGCCCTCGTTCAGGTCGCTGCCGGTGATCTCCACATAGTAGTCGTTGGTGTCGCCCTCGGTGACGGCACCTGCTCAAAGGTCATATCGACGCCTCTCCGCCGGTCTTGCGCAGCACGTAGGTGCTGCCGTCGTCGTCGGTGCCCACAGCGTCGCGCGGCACGATAAAGACGTTGTCTTTCGTCGCTGATAACGATCTCCACCTTGGCGGAAATGCCGATCAGCAGGCCGTCCGCATCGCCATTGACCACGACCTTGGCGCCGAAGCTGCCCTTGTCGTTGGCAACAGGGTCGATCTGGGTCAGGGTGCCGTCGATCACAGCGTCGCCGGTAGCATCGCTGGTGATGTGGCAGGTCATGCCGGTAGAAAGTTTAGGCACGCTGTTGGCGGGAATGGTCACGTCCACCACCAGTGCGTCGGTATTCTGGATGGTGGCGACCGTGCCGGTGCAGACCGAGCCGACCGTGGCATCCAGTGCGGTGATGGTGCCGTCCATCGTGGCGGTCAGGGTGCAGTCCTCCAGGGTGCTGCGCAGTGTTTCCAGATTATCCGGGGTACGCTGGGCCTGCTCCAGCTTGGTAGCGCTGTCCTCCACATTCTGGGATTTGTTCAGCAGGTTGGAGTAGTTCTTTTCCTGGTTGTAGCTGTCATGGGCTGCTTTGATCTGCTGCTCGCAGGTGCTGATCTGGGTATTGGCAGTGTCGACAGCGTTTTTGGCACTGTCCAGTGCGGATTCAGCCTGGGTCTTGGTGGAATCCGCCTGGGTCAGAGCGGTCTGGATGCTGGTAAAGCCGTACAGGCCCAACGAGGGAGCCGAGCAGCTGTTCTGGGCATCCGTCAGGGAAGCCTGGGCACTTTGGTAGGCTTCCTGCGCTGTTTTCAGGTTGTCGTTGGCGGTGTTCATCGCGTCCTTGTTGGCATCGCTGGGGTCAGCGTTGTAAGCTGCAATGGCGCTGTTCACGGCGGAGATAGCCTGATTCTGGGCATCGGCAGCGGCGTTCAGCGCGGCGGTGTAGGTGCTGATGCTGGCCGAAGCGCTGTCATAGGCGGATTTCAGCGTGTTATAGTCAGATACCGCAGTATCGTAGGTGCTCTGGGCCTTGCGCTCGTTCTCCTGCGCCTTGGTCAGGGCATCCTTGGCATCCTGCAAATTCTGGTCAGCCTGGTCGATCTTGGCCTGCAGGTCGATGAGGCTATTCTCGTGCTGCACGGTGGAAGTTTCCAGGTCGGCGGTAGCACGGTCATAACTGGTCTGGGCCGATTTCAGTGTGTCGCCGTAGCTTTCTTCGGCACTTTCGATCTGCTTTTCCAGGTCGCTGGTGTCCAGTGTGGCAATCACATCGCCTTTTTTGACGGTATCGCCCACGGCCACCTTGACTTCGCTGACCTTGTACAGCTTGGCCGAGTCGGCCCACAGTCACACTGGCCTCGTAGCCGGATTTGACGGTGCCGTTCACACTCACCGAGTCGGTCAGGCTTGTCTTTTGCAGGGTGGAGGTGCGCACGAACTGGTAGGTGGAACCGGCGGCCTTGTTGCCGCCCAGCATAGCGCGCAGCACCAGCACAGCTGCGATCAGCACCACCAGCAGCAGGGCAGTCAGCTTTTTATGCTTGCCGAACCATGCCAGCGGATTCCGCCGGGTCTTTACGGTATCTTCCATTTGGTATTCCTTCCTCTTTAACGGGGTGGTAAATTTTGACTTTGGCATTATAGCATGCATTTGTGTAAAAGTTTTGTATGAGGTGTGAAAAAAGGCCCCGCAAGTGGGAGCCTTCCAAAAAATTATTTTCCAAACAGCGCACTAATTCCGCTGAACGTATTCGTGATCGTCTCCACCTGCTGCTGCAGTTTATTCACGTTGTCCATCAAGGTGGGCAAACCTTGCAGCACGGTGTTCAGGCTGTCCACATCCAGCTGCTTCAGCTGCTCGGTGATGGCAGGCAGGTCCTGCATCATGTTGTTCAGTTCATCGGGGTCCAGCGTGTCCAGGCTGCTTTGCAGGGTGTCGGCCAGTTCGTTTACCTGTGTGCAGGCGGTCATGACCTCATTATAGGCCTGGTCCATGTGATTCCAGAACAGCCCCAGCACCACCAGCAGCACTACCGTGATGATGATGGTCAGCAGCATGCGCAGGCGCTGGTTTTTCATAATGCTGCGGTTCTGCTCGTCCTGCAGTTCCAGCTGGGCCTCAATGCGGTTGAGCTGCGCCTTCAGGTCGGCGGCGTCCAGCCTGCCGTCGCCGGTCTCGTCGTTATGGGCATCCAGTTCGGCCACGCGGCTGGCCAGCTGTTCGTCCATCTTGCGGTTCAGTTTCTCGTCCATACGGGGTCTCCTTTCAGGCTTGCGGCCCGGTGCGGACGTCCCGCATCACGAACCAGAAGGTCGAGCCGCGGCCAACGGCGCTGTCAACGCCGAAGGCGAAGCCGTGCTGCTGTAAAATTGCCTTGGTAATGGAAAGCCCAAGCCCGTGCCGGTACGCCCGCTGTCCTGCCGTGCGCGGTAGTAGCGGTCAAAGATGTAAGGCAGATCCTCCGGCGGGATGCCGGGGCCGTGATCCTCGATTTCAATGCGGCAGCCCTTCTCCTGCGGGATGGCCCGCAGCACAACGACACCGTCCGCACCGATGTGGTGGAACGCGTTGCCCAGCAGGTTGTGCATGACCCGCTCCATCATGGCCGGGTCGGCGCTGACCGGGCAGGGCTCGTTGGCCTGCAAATCAAGCTGCCAGTGATTTTTGTCGCAGAGCGCGTCGTAGCGGCCCGCGACCTCAAAGCAGAGGTCGCTCATGTCAAAGTCAACAAGATTCGGCCTTTCCGCACCGCTCTGCACTTTACTCAGCTCCATCACGCTGTTGACGAGCGTGGAAAGCCGGTTCGTCTCATCGACAATGATGTTGCACTGCTCGGTGCGCTTTTCAGCGTCGGTGCCGGTCAGGTCACGCACAGTCTCGGCGTAGCCCTTTATCAGGGTCAGCGGGGTGCGCAGGTCGTGGCTGACATTGGCCAGAATGTCCTTTTCAGCTGGGCGCTGCGCTTGACCTCAGCGGCCATGTGGTTGAAATCCTCGGCCAGACGTCCGATCTCATCGTGGCGTTCAACCTTGATCTGCACATCGTAGTTGCCGGAGGCGATCTCCTGCGCGCCGTTGGACAGCTTGCGGATCGGGTTCGTGAACCAGCGGCTGAAAAGTATCGCCAGCAGCAGGTCCAGCACCAGCAGAATCAACGCGACAGGCCCAAGGATCGCGCGCAGCACCTCGGCAGCCGTCGTGATCTGCGCCAGACTTGCCGAGACAATAACCCCGTACTGCCCGTCGGCGGAGAGCCGCCCGACGCACATCTGCATCGAGGAGCCGATCTTTACGATCTGGTACAGCGAGCCGTCCTGAAACAGCTTTTGCCGCAGCTGAATGGCAATGCGGGTGTCCAGATTGTAGCCAAACTCCCCGCCGAACGCGCCGGTGCTCTCATGCAGCAGGCAGGGGTACATGCTCTCGTAGGCTTTCAGGCAGCGCAGCGTTGAATCGGAGAAATCCACGCAGTTGCCGTCAACGTTGATTTTTTTGTCCCGGAACGTCTGGCTCACGCCGCTCCAGAATTCATCGTTCAGATAGAGCCCCTGATAGGTGCGGCTTGAAATTTCCGCGTCCGACTGGTCGATCAGCGCTGTGATGGCGGCAGCCTTGTTGTCCAGCTTGGCGCGAATATTGCGGTTGTACTGCGGCTCCAGCGCGTAGGTGATGATCCCCCACACCAGCAGCAGCGTAAAGAGCGTGATGCCGCCGATAAAGAGCATCAGCTGCCATTGGATGCCGGGCGCAAAGGGGCGCTTTTGCTTTATTTCGTCCTTTTTCATACAGCGTCCGGGTCAAACTTGTACCCGATGCCCCACACGGTCACGATCATCTTACGGCAGGCACCCAGATGGCCGCGCAGCATCTTGACGTGGGTATCGACGGTGCGGTCCTCGCCGTAATAGTCATAGTTCCAGACCTTTTGCAGGATCTTTTCGCGGCTCAGCGCAATGCCCTTGTTGCTGACCAGAAAAACCAGCAGATCAAACTCCTTCGGGGTCAACGACGCCTCCTGCCCGGCCACCTTTACGCTGTGGCTGGCCGTGTCGATGGACAAATCGCCGAAGGTATAGCTCCCGGTGGCCTCGGCGGGCTTGGGCATGTGCGGGCCAGCACGGCCTTGACGCGGGCCACCAGCTCCCGCGGGGAGAAGGGCTTGACGACGTAGTCGTCGGCGCCGCCCTCGAGGCCGGCCAGTTTATCGTATTCCTCGCTGCGGGCAGTCAGCATGATGACGGGGGTCATGATCTTGCGGGTGCGCATCTCGCGCAGGCAGGTCATGCCGTCCATAAAGGGCATCATGATGTCCAGGATTACCAGGTCGATGCCCCCCTGGCCAGCACGCTCAGCGCGGCGGTGCCGTCGCCGGCCTCTTCACAGGTAAAGCCCGCATATTGCAGATGCTCCCGGATCAGGTCCCGGATACGCGGTTCATCGTCCACGATCAGAATTTTTGCCATAAGGATGACCTCCTCATTTACCTCTATTTATAATAATAACACAATACAATGTGATGATGGAAGAATTGTGAAAACTTTTGGGAAAAAGTTTTAAAAAATGTTTTGATTGGTATCCGGCCCTGCCCCTGCCAGGGCCTTTTTATAACTTTGGCCCTGTTAGCGCATCCTTTTTGTCCGTAAACCTGTTGCACCCCGTATTGCGAGCACGTCATGCGGGCGGGCAGCGGCGGCATGGTCAACAGCAACGTGTTGCACTCCACCCAAATTTTAAAGCCCGAAGCTGACCTGGAACTGGTGCTGCATCTCTTCTCGCCCGCGCTGGTGGCCGGCGTGTCCGGCGGCACGGTGGAGGAACAGTATGTCCGCCCGCTGGTGTAGGATAAGGAGAAAGAGCTGATTTTGCTGGACCCAGCCGATGCCGCCCAGACAGAAACCTTGACGATGCTGCGAAAACCCTTTGATCTGGACGAGACCGCTTACGGCTATGAGCTGCGCCTGCAGGCCGCATTAAGCGAGATCTGGGCGCACCTGGCTGCTCAGGCCCGCCCGCGCCCCGGCACCGAGGAAAAGGCCGCCACTGCCGCGCAGCAAAAGCTCAAGCAGATGATGGTCTACGTCAACACCCACTATGCCGAGAAGATCACCGTGCCCATGCTGGCTGCTGCGGCCTATTGCAGCGAGAGGGAGTGCTACCGCGCGTTCCAAAGCTGCCTGCACACCAGCCCCACCGACTACATCTGCACCGTGCGGCTGCAATCCGCCTGTAAAATGCTGCTGGAGACTGACCGCACCGTGACCGACATCGCCCAAAGCTGCGGCTTTGGCACCAGCTGCTATTTTGGCATGCAGCTCCACGCCGAGACCGGCTGCACCCCTACCCGAGTATCGCGCAAATGAAAGAATGTTGATCATCGAGCATTTTGGCAACGCAGATGCCGTGCCGCAGCCGCCGGAGCGGTGCTTAAGCCGTTAGGCGGGAATTGTGCGGTGTTGCCATAAGTAAAAACAGCTTGCATTTTGCCGCGCCGCGCGGTACAATGGCGGCGGAGCGTGAAAGATTATGATTTTGCTAGTAATACTTGTGATTTTGGCTGCGCTGGTGCTGTTTGCCGTCTGGCCCGGCGCTAAGCGCGAGGACCTGCGGGCCCCGTTCTATGGCCGCAACTATGCCCACCGCGGCTACTTCGGCAAGGACCAGCGCCCGCCGGAAAACAGCCTGCCCGCTTTTGCCGCCGCGGCCCGCCATGGCTACGGCATTGAACTGGACGTACAGTTTACGTCTGACCATAAGCTGGTGGTTTTCCACGATGATACGCTGGATCCGCATGACCCCCGGCAAGGGCTTTGTCCACGATGCCGCCTGGGCGGAGTTCTCCGCCCTGCCGCTGGCCGGCAGCGACGAGCACCCGCCTCTGTTTGCCGATATGCTGCGCACCGTCGCCGAGGCCAACCCCGACACGCCGCTGATCGTCGAGATCAAGAGCCGCCACGAGTACACCAAGCCCTACCTGGAGGACCTTTGCCGCGCCACCCTGGCCGCACTGAAAGCCTACCCCGGCCCCTACTGCATCGAGAGCTTCGACCCCCGCGTGGTGGGCATCATCCGCCACCAGGCGCCCGGCGTGCTACGCGGTCAGCTGTCCGACAGTTACCGCAGCTACCGCCATGACGGCACCCATCCCGTCCCGGCGTATGTGTTGTCCCACTGCTTTGGCAACTTTTTGGGCCGGCCGGATTTTATTGCCTGGTGCCCCGATAAGCGCAACTGGGCTGTCCGCCTGGCCGACGCCCTGGGCGCGATGCCGGTGATGTGGACCGCCCTGCCGGAACATAACACCAAGCAGCTGGAAGCCGAGAACGATGCTGTGATCTTCCAGTGGTACGAGCCGGTGGAAAAATACAAATAACATACAAAACGCAGCCCCCGCATACCATTATGTGAAAACGAATGGCAGGGGGGCTGCGTATGTTTTTATTTACGGTAACAAAACCCGGCTCTGCGGCAGGCGGGCGCGCTGGCTGTGCGCGGTATGCCTGTGCGGCACGGTGGCCGCAGCGGTACATTTTTCCGGTGGGGCAGTCACGGCGTCCGCCGCGGCGGTGCCGGGCATCGAGACCACGCAGGACATCGGCACCTACTTTACGGGCTACGGCTTCGAGACGGACCTGTCCAGCGCGGCGGTGGATAAGGTGAAGATCCCCAAAAAGTGGGACGACAGCTTTACCGCCTTCAACCAGATCGTGCAGGAAAGCGGCCTTGACCTGGCCGATTACAAGGGCAAGACCGTGGAGAAATGGACTGTGCTCTGCCCGCAGCTCTCTACGGGCGACCATGACACCTACTGTGTGCTGCTGGTCTACAAGGCTAAGGCCGTGGGGGCATATTTACTGCAAAAGCCGTCCGGCGAGGTGACAGGGCTTATCACTGCCGCCAAAGCCGGCGCCGAAGTCGCCTCGGAGGAGGAAACCGTGGAAATTTCCGCCGACGCCTACCCGGAGGAGTAAACGCTGTGGACGCTGCGCAGGCGGGCATTGCTCGCCCGCGCACAAACGCCGTATAACGGGGCGGATTCCATATCCGCCCGCGGAGCTTTACGTCGGCTGCTTTTTATTCATCCAACCACCGTTCCCGCGGCAACGCAAACACCGCGCCGCAGAGCAGCAGCAGAGCGGGGTCGCTGGTCAGGTGGATGACCTGGCTCTCCATATACCCATAAAACAGCGCCACCAGCAAACAGGCCGCCGCCTGCCACTGCCCGCGTCGGGCATAGCCGTACAGCGCCGTCATCATCAGCGCGCAGACCAGCACGACCATCACGGGGCCGGTCAGGTAGAGCAGATACACAAAAATATTGTCGATCGCGGGCCAGTCCGGGAGCATCTGGCCCGCAATTTTTATGTCGTATATGCGGTACGCCGCCCACGCCAGCGAGATGCGGCAGGTCAGCAGGTGTCCAGCTTCTTCAGCCAGCCGGGGCCGATGTCGTTGGCCCACGGCCCGATTTTTACGACGAACAGCGGCAAAATATAGCTGACGCGGCCAGCACCGGCACCGTGGCCGCGCAGAGCGCTGCCAGCGGTCTGCAGCCCGGGTGCAGCCCCCTGCGGGTGCGCAGCTTTGCCAGTGCCAGCAGCAAAACGAGCAAAAACGTGCAGAGCGCCGCGGACCGGGACTTGGGGCCGACCATCAGGAACACGCCCACGGCGGCCACGCCCGCCAGTTCCGGCCAGGTCAGCCTGGCGCGGCGCAGCAGCACCCACGCCAGCAGCAGGCCGAACATCACCCCGCCGAAAGTGTTGGGGTGCCCGTACCCGAACATCAGCCGGTAGCTGCCGCTGCGCTCGCTCAGCGCGTCGGGGGCGATAATGCCCGCAAAGTGCAGCACTTCCACCAGCGCCAGCGTGGGCACGCCGCAGGCCAGAAATGCCTTCATCACACGGCGCAGCGGCACGTCCTTGGCGGCCAGCAGGGCCACGCAAAGCCCCAGCCACCAGATGTTCTGCCCGTTGAAATATACCCACCGCGCCACAAAGTACAGCAGCCCGGCGCAGACCATGCTGCGGCCATTGTATTTTGTGCCCAGCAGGATCTTAAAGCCGAAGCAGAGATACATGACCCAGTCCAGCACGGGGGAGACCCGCGTCTGCAGCCAGGGCCAGTTCTCCCGCGCCATGCTGTTGTTGAACACAACGATGAACTCATACACCATCACGCCCATCAAAAACGCCCATGCACCGTATTTTTGGCGCACCGACGCATAGCGCGTGGTGAACAGCAGCCGTTCCTCGCCCCACCATGCGACAAGGTGCGCGCCTGCCTTGCGGCGCAGCGGGCAGAAAAATCAAATCAACAGCCGCCAGCGCCAGAAACGCCAGCAGCCCATTTGCAAAACCAAACAAAGGGACAAACCTCCCACTTTTTACAGTACTTGTAAACCTATTATAAACATTTGCCCCGCCGTTTGACAAGCCTTTTGCAGAATGTTATTCTTATACTGTACAATTATTTCCGGGAGGATGCCCCTATGAACGAGAGCAATATCGTGCCGTCATCGGGTGGTTCAATGCACGGCCAGCCGCCAAAAAGGCGCTGCGGCTCGTCAGCCGCAGCGCCGTGGCGCTCGTCTACCTGCTGTACCTGGGTATGCTGGCCTGGCTGGCGTGGCATCGGATGGGACAGCTTTGGCCCGCGCTCGTCGTGCCCGCGTCGGCGTTCGTCGTCGGCACGCTGGTGCGCAAGCTCATTGACCGCCCGCGGCCCTACACGGCGCTGGGCTTTACGCCGCTTTTCCAAGGATAAGACCGGCCAGAGCATGCCCAGCCGCCACTGCTTTTCGGCGGCGGCCATTGCCGCGACGGTGTGGTACGTGCTGCCGCCGTTGGGCGCAGTGTTGGCGGTGCTGGCCGTCATCATAGCGGTCTCCCGCGTTGTCACGGGCGTACACTATGTCAGCGACGTGCTGGCCGGTCTCGCCTTTGGGCTGGTGTTTGCCGTGGCCGGGCGTGTGGCCTATATCGCGGCGGCTTCGGCGCTGGGATTTTACGCCATTATGCTATTATAAAAAGGAACAGACTTATGAAAAAATGGACCGCTGCGGCCCTCGCCGCGCTGACTGCCCTGACCCTGACCGGGTGCAGCTTATCAACGGATAAAATTCGTCCGCTTGCCGCCCTCGGCGGTGGGGACTTCCACACCGGCGGCCTTGCCGGCCTCGATGCACTTCAGCAGCCAGGCCATATTGGTGCCCAGGTTGCGCATGATCTGCATGCCCTCTTCGTCCAGGGCCACCTGATCGCCGCTGGTGCCGTGTACCATCGGCCAGTAGGTGGAGCTGATCAGCGGCATCTCGTAGAACTGCGGGATCTTTTCCATAGCCTCAATGGCGGTGGTGGTGCCGGCGCGGCGTGCGCTGGTCACGATGGCCGCCGGTTTGTGCCGCAGATACCGCCCGGCGCTGTAGGCCAGCCGGTGCATAAAGCCCAGCATGCTGGCCGCCGCCGTGGCGTAGTGGACCGGCGCGCCGAACACGATGCCGTCGGCCTTTTCCACCAGTGGCAGCACATCCACCACCGGCCCGCCGAACACACAGTGCCCGGCCTTGGCGCAGCCGCCGCAGCCTACACAGCCGCCCACCGGCGCGGGGCCGATGTGGTAGATCGTCGTCTCAATGCCCGCGGCGTTCAGCGTATTGGCAACCTCACACAGGGCATGGTAGGTGCAGCCCTCCTTGTGGGGGCTGCCGTTGATCAGCAGTACGTTCATACAAAGTCCCTCCGTTTGTACAATATGCGGCACACGCCGCAAAAAATGCTCTAGCTTTATTGTAACATACCGCGCAAGACCTTGGGCAACACCGCACAATTCCCGCCTAACGGCTTAAGCACCGCTCCGGCGGATCTCCGCGCCAAGAGCCGCCGCAAAGCGTCGGTTGCGCTCCGAAGCGCCTCGCTGCGGCTCGGTGTGCGGCACGGCATCTGCGTTGCCAAAAAATGCTCGATAATACACAAAGTATTATCTGCGCTTTTGGTGCAGCCGTTTTTGTGCGGACTGCCGTTGATCAACAATACATTCATAGTAAGTACCTCCGTTTTGGATTTGCTCTTATGCGGTATTGCCCTTGCAATTGATTAAAGGAGATGCCCCATGGCCAAGACCTGTGTCAATTAGTAGAAAGTGCGGCGGCTGCCCGCTGCTGGCGCTGCCCTACCGTGCCAGCTTGCCGAAAAGCCAGGCAGCGCCTGCAGGAGCTGCTGGGCGGTTTTGCTCCGGTCAAGCTGCGCACCATGGCCGAGCCGTGCACTACCGCAATAAAGCCATCGCCAGCTTTGCCACCCAGCAGGGCAAACTGGTCTGCGGTCTGTATGCCGAGGGCACCCACCGCGTCCTGCCCGGCGCGGACTGCCTTTTGCAGGAGGAAATTTTGAATAAGACGCTCGCCGCCGTGCTGGACGCCGCCCGCGCCTGCCGCTGGACTGCCTACGATGAGGACCGCGGCACCGGCCTTTTGCGTCATACCGTGCTGCGCAGCTCCGGCGACGGTAAGGTGCTGGTCACGTTGGTCACGCCCGGCCCCGACCTGCCCGGCAGCAAGAATTTCTGCACGGCTCTGCACAAAAAAGCGCCTTGGGTCGTCAGCATCGTGCAGAATATCAACCCCACCCGCTCCAGCGCCGTGCTAGGCAGCCGCGAGAAAACGCTCTACGGCCCCGGTTTTGTGTTGGACACGCTGTGCGGGCTGCAGTTTGCCATTTCCTCCCGCAGTTTTTACCAGGTCAACCGCACACAGACCGAGGTTTTGTACAAGAAAGCGCTGGAGCTTGCCAAGCTGACGGGCCGCGAGACGGTTATTGACGCTTACTGCGGCATCGGCACGATTGGCCTCTGCGCTGCGCCGCTGGTCAAACAGGTCATCGGTGTGGAGCGCAACCCCGCCGCCGTGAAAGATGCCGCCGCCAACGCTCGCCGCAACAAAATTGCAAATGCCCGCTTTGTCTGCGCCGACGCTACCGAGTGGATGGCCGCCGCCGCAGACGAGGGCCTGCATCCGGACGTGGTCTTCCTTGACCCGCCCCGCGCCGGCAGTACGCCCGAGTGCATCGCGGCAGTCAACAAAATGAAGCCGCGCCGCGTCGTCTACGTCAGCTGCGACCCCGAGACCCTCGCCCGCGACGTTGCCGCCTTCACCCGCCTCGGCTGGCGCGCCGCCAAGTTCTGCCCAGTAGACCTGTTCCCGCAGACGAAGCACGTGGAGACGGTTGTCTTGCTTTCCAAGGGTGAGGTCGACTCGAAAAAGATTCGGGTTGAGTTCTCTTTGGAAGATATGGATATGTCCGAATTTCAGGATGGGGCAACCTACACCCAGATCAAGGACTATGTGCTGGAGCATAGCGGGTTAAAGGTATCCAACCTTTATATCTCACAGATTAAGAGGAAATGTGGGATTGAAGTTGGCAAGAATTACAATTTGCCGAAGTCCGAGGATTCCAGACAGCCCATGTGTCCGCCGGAAAAAGAGAAAGCAATCCGAGAAGCATTCAAATATTTTGGGATGATCTAACATCCCGCAAAATGGAGGTTTCTTATGGATAGATTGATTTCTTGTGAGTGTAACATGGATACCGCTTGTGTGGAACTGAAATTCTTAGATGGCAGCAAGATTGCCATTGATACGATTGCGGTGGAAAATGAGGTTGCTGACAATATGTATCAGCGGTCAGAGCTGGACTATCTAATCTACAATGACCCGATTGGATATGCAGACCTTGTTTTGAACGGAAACCCCGAAATTTATCTAAAAACTGTAACTGAATGTAAACCCTTAGATTAAAACTCAGCCCTCTGCCTTTTCCTTGGCAGAGGGCCGTTTTTTGCTTAACAGTTATTGAGCATCCCTTAATTGCTCTACAACGCTGCATTTCGCTGCGTTGTCATACATCATGCAAGGAATCAGCCACCCCAGCAGAAGAAATACCGGAATTGTCAGCAGGACAGGCAGAATGGTGAATCGATACTCAAAGAACCAGAACATACTGCCCAGCATTTTTTCCTGCAAGAGGTCCCACCGCCAGCGACAGAATAAAGGCCGCCGATACGGAGGACATTGCGTAAAATAATCCCTCGTAGATCAGCATGGTTTTGAGCTGCCGGTTCGTCATTCCTACAGCCTGAAGCACAGCAAATTCACGGCGGCGGGAAAGAATACCGGTCATCATGGCGTTGAAGAAATTTAAGAGTCCCACCAGCCCGATGATAGCACAGAGGGTACCACCTACCAGAAGGAACATCTGCCGGAACTGAGCAAATTCAGAGCGAGCCGTGGCCTTGCTTTCATACATCAAGGGCGAAAACTCACCGGCAGTGAGCTTCGATAGATATTGCTCTGCTTCGGCCTCGTCCGCTTCGTCCGCTGTGTCGAACAGGTAGAGCATCGGAATGGCTGCACCACCGCTGTCCCTCTGTGCGGTGTCCACAGACAAAACTACGTCATATCCAACACCACTATAACGATAACTCATGGAATTCGGAAGTTCTACCAAGGCGCAGACCGTGTACTCTACATCTCTGGCTCCATACAATTTTGCCTGAAAGTACTCCTCCGGTGTATCTTCGGTGAGTTCCCCGGTGCGGCTGTCGATATATTTCACATCGTCCGCATAGGTAACGGTGATCGTGTCTCCCACCTTGGGGTAGTATTCAAGATTGGGCAGATTACCGTAGTCATCTAAGGAAACCGCAATGGCAATGGCGTTATTGTCCGGCTCCAACATGGGAGAAATATCTCCGTCGAATACTTGCAGCTTGTCAAACAGACTGTTATCCAGAGCCTCGATTCTGGTATCTCCCATCACCATATTGCCCCGGTGCTCCAGACGGCTCATATGGCTGTCCAACTGCTCGGCGCTTTCGTACCTTGCATAGTCCTGCCGCAGAGCATCCTCCGTCATCCACAGGTAGGCGGGTTTTTGCACAGCATATCCCGTGCCGGAAAGACTGGCCTTTGTGTTTGCGGAGATATCCTCGATCTGTTCTGGCGTGATGAATTCATCTGCCGGGTTGTAACGGAAATAGTCGGGAGTGCTGACGATAAAATCGGCGCAGGTCATGGAGGATACATACTTCTCCATGCTGAAGCCGCCCACAAAGGCACACAGCGCATTGAAGAGTGTCACCGACAGTGCCAGAGACACCACCACCAGCACCGTCTTTTTCTTGTTTCGTCCCAGATTGGCAAAGGCCATCTGATGGAGCTTCGCTCCCCGGGTACTGCGCCGTTTTTTCTTCGTCTGCATCGCATCCGTATATTTGGTAGCCTCCACCGGAGAGACCTTAGCTGCCATTTTTCCGGGCTTGGAACAGGACAAGAGCACCGTCAACAAGGCGAACAGCATAGAACCAAGGAAGATCACAGGCGAGGTGCTGATGGTAGTGATGCCCACCCCCAACTGGCTGGAGCGCAAGACAACAGGAACCAAAACAGCGCCAATGCCGTAGCCCAGCAGCAGCCCCGCCGGAATGCCGATCAGACAAAGCAGAAGTGCCTGCTGGCGAATGATACGCTTGAGCTGCCGGGGCGTTGTGCCAATGGTTTTCAGAAGTCCGTAAAACCGGATATCCCCCGCAACAGAGATCTGGAAAATGTTATAGATGATAAGATACCCCGTGAAAATCACCAGCAGCAAAAAAGCTGCTATGGCGATCACAAGTTCCGGATCGAGCTGCGACTCCAGCTGGGATGAGGTATATCCCCAATTGACGCCGATTCGGACGCTGTTGGGATCGGTATAGCTGTCCCATGTGTAGCCAAGATCGGTATCCACCTGCTCCATCTGCCCTTGAATGTTTGTGCCGGAGGCCAGCATGACATTCAAATCGGTGCGGAAAGGCTGTAAACCTGTTTTTACTGCCTGCGCTTCGATGTCATCTGCGTAATCACGGCTGATGTTGATGTAATGAACAGGCATTAGTTCATCATAGTCCCAATAGCCTCACCAGCGTAAAGGTATCTGTTACAGTAAAGGCGGTTTGATCCTTGTCCGTGATGGAATAGGAAACCGTGACTTCAGCGCCCAGCTCCGGCGTTACGCCAAGCAGCTGTAACGCTGCCGTATCCATGGCTACCTCTTTGCCGCTTTCGGGCATCCGTCCGGTAGTAGGGGTGGCATAGCTCCATTTGGTGCAGTTGGCATCCATGTAGCTGATCTCTGCCGGTGTTTTGGAAAAGACACCATCCGCAGTGATGCCGATCACCTTCCGTGCCCCCGCAGCCTTTACCTTTGGGTGGGCAGCGATACGTTCCGCCTGCTCGGGGGAAACATCCTTAAAGGTGCCGTGTGCATAGCCGCCTACCTGCCGAAACTGGTAGGTTTCATAGCTGGCGTTCAGCGACAAGACAATGGTGAACATGGACGTAAATAGCAGCGTTGTCAGCGCAATGGCAAAAATGGCGATCAGATTGCGGCGGCGGTTCGCATAAAGAGATTTTAAGCTGAGCTTTCGAATACATTTTCGATTTTTGACATTCATCTTAGCCACCTCCCGTTAGTTCTGGGAGACGATCCGACCATCTTCGATACGGATAATGCGGTCTGCCATCTGCGCAATTTCTTCGTTGTGAGTGATCATTACGATTGTCTGGGCGAACTTTTGACTGGTGACTTTCAAAAGGCTCAATACATCCTGGCTGGTTTTGAAATCCAGATTGCCGGTGGGTTCATCTGCCAGAATGATAGCGGGTGCTGCCGCCAGCGCACGGGCAATGGCTACTCGCTGCTGTTGACCGCCTCTCGTCGGATTGAGAGCTGATTGGGCAGCGCATCCAGACGATCATCCAGCCCAAGTGTCTGTACAATCTGCTGTACGAAATCCTTATTGACCTTGCCACCGTCCAGCTCAATGGGTAGAACAATATTTTCATACACATTCAGCACCGGAACAAGATTATATGCTTGGAACACAAAGCCGATTTTCCTGCGGCGGAAGATGGTCAGCGCTTCCTCCTTCAGGGAGAAAATATCCTGTCCGTCCACCATGACCGTGCCACTTGTAGGGCGATCCAGCCCGCCCAGCATGTGCAGCAGCGTGGATTTGCCGGAGCCGGATGTGCCGACAATTGCAACAAATTCGCCCTTCTTTACACTTAAATCAACTCCATCCAACGCATGAACTGCGTTATTGCCGGAGCCATAAATCTTTTTCAGGTTTTTTGCCTGTAAAACTTCCATAAATGAGTACCTCCATGAAAAAATCTGTATGTATGAAAGGAAATGATCCTTTGATACATACAGATTATCGCATAGGAATCTTTCCACATTCTTTCCGGCGGAAAATGAAATCTAACAGTTTTGATAGAATTGTTGTTATTTCGGCAGAAATATGGAAAACGTACTTCCTTTTCCCGGAACGGAAGCAACCTTGATATAACCGCCCTCGCCGGATATGATCTGTCGGGCAAGGTATAAGCCGATGCCGACCCCTTCTTGTTTCTGCACACTATTTGAGCGGTAAAAGCGAGCAAATATCTTCGCTTGCTCAGTTTCCGGTATGCCTGAACCGGTATCCGATATATCGATCCTTGCAAACATTTCGTAACTTACGGCAGAAATCCTGATTGTGCCATGCTCTGTATATTTGATGGCATTGTCTACGATATTAGCCAGCGCTTCCGCTGTCCATTTGAAGTCGAATACAGCAAAAGCATCTGTATCCTGCATTTGCAAAGACAATCCTTTTTCAGAAGCCTTGGCAGTATATTGTTCTACCACACTTTCAAGCAGCGGCTGCAGCGCTGCTTGCTGAGGGGAGAGTGAAATGATCCCGTTTTCCAGTCTGGAAAGCTTTACGAGAGAATCAATCAGAAATCGCAGCTTTTCCGATTGTTTGTACAGTGCCTCCACATTTGCCTTCGCCGATGCAGGCAGAGTTTCCTCCATCAAAAGCTCGCTGTATAACAGCAGATTTGCAATCGGCGTTTTCGTCTGGTGGGAAATGTCCGCAATCAAGGTTTTGATTTTGTCTTTTTCCTGCGCTATATTTTGAGAAGATGCTTCTGCTGCGGAAAGATAGTGCGCAAACTTCGTTTCCAATGCAGATAGCTGGCTTTCATCAAAATTGGTTTCAGAAAAGGAGCCGGTCATGGCAGCGTCCAGCATCCTTTCGATTTCTTCCATCGTTTTTCTGGCCTTTCTCCGCTCCCATAACACAACAGCTGCCGCCGCCAGAAAACATAGCAGTATGATCACAATGCCGGTTTTATTCATCTTTTGTCACCCAGCTATAACCGATTCCATAGACGGTTTTAATGTATTTCTGTGCACCAAGCTTATCCCTCAGACGCTTGATCGTAACAGACAAAGCATTTTCATCCACATATTCTGCGCCATCTGTCCAGATCCGGTCGACAAGGTCTCCACGGGTCATGGTTCGACCACGGTTTTCAACAAGCAGACGCAGTAATTTTTGTTCTGTTTTACTCAATTCCACTTTTGAATCTTCCACATAAAAGGTCATAGCCTCAAAGTCAAAGTGAAATAGATCCATATGGAACGGCGCATTTTTATGGTTTGACGCTTGCTTTCGCAGTTGGGTATTCACCCTTGCCCGCAAAACCGAAAGAGAAAAGGGCTTGGTAATGTAATCATCAGCGCCCCTCTCCAGTCCGTCTACGATGTCCAGATCGGTGTCATTGGCAGTCAGCAGAATAACAGGAATATAGGGTGTGTTTTCCTTGACCTCCTGGAGCAGCTCGAGCCCGCTGCCATCCGGCAGATTGATATCCAGCAGGATCAGGGATACACCGCCGCAAAGCAGCTGTTCCTTCGCCGTTTTTAGGTCTTGGCAGGATATAATCTGACGGTCATCTGCTTTCAGTGCTTTACTTAAACCCTGATTCAACCCTATATCATCTTCAATAATCAATAATTGTTCCATGTATCTCACTCCCTCGTTATTCAAAGGCCACCATTATTTCCTTGGGTAATTTTTCGTTCTCACAGTTCAGAAGATAGGCGATTGCTCTGCTTGCAAATTTGTTTGTTTTCACTGTATCCCAATCGGCAAGCAAAATGACCGCTGCCTTGCCGTTCTCAAAATCCAACGAAATATCGCCCCATTCGCCGTCGCAGTCTGCCTGATATTCGTAGATTGCGGCGGCGATTTTCTTTTTTCGCTTGGTCTTGGATTTCTGTTTTAGCCGGACTGCATGGATTGCGCCCTCGGCAACCAACAATTCCGTCAACTTGTCCACTGCTTTTCGGTAGGCTCGTTCTGCACCGCTGGCTGTACTGCCCTCAAACATAACCGCCAGTTCTTCAAAGGTGGGGCGGTCTTTCCATGAGCTGACACGCCCACAGGTCATGCAAATTGCTAATCGTTTTTCGAGCAAGGTCTGTTCCCGGTAATTCAGTTTCTCAAATGCCCGCTGCACCTTTTCTGCCTGTATGCCGTTCCAGAGGATATCGGTATAGTTCCAGCTATCGTCAAGGGCTACATCCTCGCCTGTTTCTTCGCCGTCCTCGTCTGTGACATAGAAAGGCTGCTGATTGCGGATTCCACGGACAACTTTCAGATATTCTTCCGCAAGGGCAAGATCGCAGTTGTATTTCTTGGAAAATTCGTTGACCGCATCCTTGGTATTGTGGTACAGCCAAGCCATTGACCGCACCATTTTGTAATTGGTCAGAGAGGACACCGCCCATTTTTCTTCGCCCATGCGAAAACGGAGCATAGCATCCCGGATGAACGGGAAAATGTATGTAGCATACTCTGCGCCCTTGGTAAGGTCATAGTCCATCAGTTTTTGGAGCATTTGTTCCCGGCAGGAGAGCTTTATATCTATAAATCGGTCTGTGTCATACAGATCGCCGCCATCCACACCGAGAAAGTCTTTGATGCGCTTGTTAAGCTGCGGCTCGTAGTGGTGGAGAAAGAATGAGAAATATATCAAATTCTTTTCCTGCAAGGCAGACAGGATATATTCGTTCAGACTGCCCACCTTTGGCGGCTCAGGTTCCAGTTGGAAGATGCGCTCTGCCACATAGGAAATGATACCATCACCGTGCGGATTGACTTGGTGTTTCGGTATGTATCCGGTCATATTCCATGTAAAATCACTCAGCATAGCGCACCTCCCTTCTCATTTCTATAAGAATCCCTTAAGACATTCTTTCATAAAAAGCATGAAGTATTTCTGCCAATTCCTGCGGTGATTCAATATTAACTTCATGTCCGGCACCAATAATCGTTTTTAATTCCACGTTCTTAAGCAATTCTGCCAATTCAATAGAAAGCATTTCATTTTTATTCGCAGTATCTTTCTCGCCATATAACAATAGTGTAGGGCATGATATTTTGTGCAGAGAGTTGTTAAAGTCCAACTCCATCATGGTTTCGCATAGAAGTAAGAAATCAGCTTTTCTAAATCCCATTTGTTGAAACATGGATTTAGGCATAAATCTAAAGAGAAGCTTTTGAAATTTCAGAAGCTTCTTGGGCATTTTATATTGTGTGGCGATAAGCACCAAGGAGCGAACTTTTTTCGGATATTGTATAGCATAGTTCAGAGCTAATACGCCCCCAAGCGATAAACCGCACAAATCAATAGGCTCATCATATTGATTGCAGTAATCTGAAAATGCAGCATATAGATTATCATAGGTCACTTCTTTGCTATGAACTAAATCAGGAAGATTCGGACACAAGCTGTAATCAGTAGTTTGCAAAATATCTATTGTTTTTGTCCAACTGTCAGATGTTTGTCCTAATCCATGCAGATATATTTGTTTGTTTCATATATTGTTCCCCCACTAAATATGTATCTTGGCTTCTGCAAGCAAAGCAGCCTGTTCCATTTCTTTTTCATAAGCTCCTTTGGCATAAGCAACATCACTTTTTGCCCGGAGTTCTTTATCTTTTGCCAGTTTCTTCATGACCTCCGCAAGGTCAGCGTCCAGAGTACCACGCTTTACATAGCGATTTATGGTGTTCAGCCTCTTTTCATATATCTGGATAATCGGATGATCGTCTGCAAGCTCTCGCTGTTCTCTGCCTTTTAGATTGCCGATCTGCCGGCAAGTGCGGTGCAGCTTGTCCCCCGGTGCATAGCCGCCGCAGTATTTGGTGTGCCTTGCGTTGGTGGTGAGGAACCACTTGCCGCAGATTTTGCATTTTTTCGGGGCATGACCAACACATAAGCCCTCAAAAAGATCAGACCGGAACATCCCTACAAAGGATACATAGTGCATCCGCTTGACCAGCTTCGCAACTTTTTCGCCGGGACGGATGACCGATATATACTGAACGGAATTGTTCAGGGTAGACATCCAGGCATTGCCCTCTGTGATAGAAAACTCTGGTGGAAAATAGGTGCCGAACATTTTTGCAAAGCCCTCTGCGGTGCGGTCTGCTTCGTTTCCGTCCGATTGTTCTGCAAAATCAAGCATCGCCTTTTGGTATTCCTCAAGGGAGTAAGCCAGATGCCCGCATACAGCGGTATAGCGCTGGAGCATCACCGCATCAGCATATTTCGGAACTTCTTCGAACGGTAAAGAATTGGTTACGGCTTTTATGGCGAACTCCACATATTTCAGCGCATTGTCCGCAGTAAAAACCTTTTCTATCCGTTCCCGGTGCTTTGGTATATCCATATAGGAGAACGGCGGCGTTTTGCTGAGAATCTCTAACATTGTCAATGCAGCTTCCTTTGCCATTGGAAAGAGTGCAGAAGTATCCTGTCCGGCATTCAGCATCCCGAGCAGCAGATTGATTTTCTCGCATTGCTCGTTCATTTTTGTAATAGTATCCGCAGGAACATTCAGTGCATCACAGGCAAGCGTGCCGACAGGGAATGTTTTGCCCTCATATATGACCGTATCCTGCCAGAAGTCCAATGTCATCAATTCTTGGTTCATGCTTACCTCCTGTCCTGTTTTTTCACTTTCTTAATTATATCATGCTAATGTAAAGAAATCTACATCTATCAATAAGTTGTCCTGTTTTTTGAAACGGAGTTGTCCTCCGATTAGCCTGTTTTTTGAGAAATCCGTCATAACCATAATAGAAGGAGCGAAGCACCTGCCAATCACTGCGGGTGCTTCGTGCTTTCCAGAATATTATGAACGGAGGGTTTTTTATGACAATCTATGGAACCATCAAAGCGGCAATCAGTGTCAAGCAAGCCGCCGAACACTACGGGCTGAAAGTCAACCGAAACGGTATGGCTTGCTGCCCGTTCCACAATGACAGGCATCCGAGCTTGAAGCTGAATGAGGACTATTTCTTCTGCTTCGGCTGTGGAGCAAAGGGAGATGTGATCGACCTTGTGGCAAGGCTGTTCAATCTGAGTAGCTATGAAGCAGCGCAAAAGCTGGCTTCGGACTTCGGACTTGACCCGAAACCGCCCACTGCCGCAGCTATGGTCAAGCCAAAGCGTCCTTATATCCGTCAGTTCCGGGAGGATGAAATGCTGTGTTTCCGGGTGCTGACGGATTATCTGCATCTGCTGGAAGATTGGAAAGTGCGGTATGCACCCAAAACACCGGAGGAGGCTCTGGATGATCGTTTTGTGGAAGCCTGCCAGATGCACTGTCCTATCGAATATATGGCAGATGTGCTGACCGTGGGTGATCTGGAAGAGCGGGTGGCATTGGTGGACGAGCTGATGAAGGAGGGAAAATTACTTTTCTGCAAGAGTACATCACACGAAAGAAAAAGGAGGTGGCGCACCATGGCGAAGAACCGGAAAACGCCTGATATGAATTTGCCTGTCTGGTTTGATGGGCAGAACATCAACGAAGCTCTGTTTTGTGAAGAATTTCTGCATGAGCGCAGAATCATCTTCACAAACGGAGCTTTTTTTACGCCCGATGGTCGAGTGACGGACGATCTCCCACTGCGTGGGGAGATTACGACAAGCTGAAATTCTGTGCCGTGAACAACATCCCCCGGAAGATCACCAACATTCTGGAAGTGCTGAAACTGGAAGCACAAGTGCCTGACTTTCCACCGGAACAGGATCGCATCCATGTGTTCAACGGTACGCTGCTATTGAACGGCACATTTACCGAGGGCAGACCGGCTATCGTGCGAAGCCGTCTGCCTGTTGTCTACAATCCCGATGCTCCTGCGCCCGTGATCTGGCTGAACTTTTTGAATGGACTGCTCCATGCGGAAGACATTCCCACCTTGCAGGAGTTTATCGGTTATTGCCTGATCCCCTCCAACAAAGGACAGCGCATGATGGTGATTAAGGGCAACGGTGGCGAGGGTAAATCCCAAATCGGTGCGGTGCTTTCGGCTATCTTTGGCACAAACATGAAGGACGGCAGCATCGGCAAGATTTCTGAAAACCGCTTTGCCCGTGCCGATCTGGAGCACATCCTGCTGTGCGTGGATGATGATATGCGGATGGAAGCTCTGCGCCAGACCAACTATGTAAAATCCATCGTGACAGCACAAGGCAAGATGGATTTGGAACGTAAAGGCAAGCAGAGTTATCAGGGCTGGATGTTCGCCCGGCTGCTGGCATTCAGTAACGGTGATCTGCAAGCCCTGTATGACCGCAGTGACGGATTTTACCGCAGACAGCTTGTGCTGACCACCAAGGAAAAGCCGTGGACAGAGCTGACGATCCTGATCTTGCAGAGAAGATGAAAGCTGAAGCCGAGGGTATCTTCCTGTGGGCATTTGAAGGCTTGCAGCGGCTTGTTGCCAACAACTTTAAGTTTACGGAGAGTGACCGTATCCGGGAAAACAGGGAAGCGGTCAAGCGTGACAACAACAATATCTTTGATTTCATGGATTCCGAGGGATACATCCGGCGTAAAGCGGATGCGTCCATCAGTTCCAAGGATTTCTATGAAATCTACCGGATGTGGTGCGAAGAAAATTCCCTTGCACCGCTGAAAGCCCGCAGCTTCAGCGACGCCATGATTGCCAATGCCAAGAAATTCAATCTGGAGCATTGCAACAACATCACCAACTCAGCCGGACGGCGGGTGTGGGGATTCATGGGAGTGGAAGCTATTGCACGACCTCATATAAATGGGTTTTACGGAGATTCGCCGTGTACGTACGTACCGGAGGACATTCCGGAGGAATGGCGGCAGGTCGAGTAAATCCCATTGCTGGTACGTATGTACGCAGCAAAAGAGCGTGAAACGCTTGTTATAGAAACAGCACACATCCTCTCGTTCGGGCTGTTTCTATGTCCACAGGCTTTTGAAAAAGTGTCTGTGGACACCGACTGCAAGAGGAAGTTGACACAGAACAGCTTCATGCAGACGGGCTGACCATGGGAAAAGGCGCAGACATTTTCGCCTTGGTCAGCAGAGGTCACCGCAGTGACCGCATTCCCCCTCGGGAGAGCCCTCGGAGAGCCCACGGCACTTTGCAGCCAGTATGGATGAAAGTGTCATAGTGGGTTATTACACTTTGAAAAAGTGCCGTTCTCCAGCCTTCCGCTGTCTGCAAATCTCAAAGAAAGGAAAAATCCAATGGCAAGAAATGATGGAATCGACCGCACCGTAGCCCGAAATCAGGACTTGGAAACACCGGCTGATGTGGCGAAGGTACAGGAACACAATGAGCGTGAAAAGGACAGCTACAGCAATCAGGACATCGTGCCGGAACGTACTTCTCTGAACGTTCATTTCAAAGCACCCACGGACGATTATGTAAAAATGTTTGAGCAGATGGAACAGGATGGCGTGATCTCCACCAGAGGTCTGAAACCGGATGCCGTCAAATACGGTGAGTTGATCTTTGATGTGAACTCTGCTTACTTCTACAATCACGGCGGCTATGAATTTGCAAAACAGTTTTATGCCGATGCCTATAAAGCCGCCGTGGAGATCGTAGGCGGTGAGCAGTATATCCTATCCGCTGTGATGCACGCCGACGAGCGCAACCAGGCAATGTCCGAAGCTCTGGGCGAAGATGTGTACCACTACCACCTTCATGTGGTTTATATCCCGGTGGTAGAGAAGCAAATTCTGTGGTCGAAGCGATGCAAGGATGAAGCCCTCCGGGGAACGGTAAAGGAAACGATCACGCAGGTCAGCCGCAGTAAAAAATGGGAGTCCAAGCCGGTGCTTGACAAGGATGGTAATCCAATGTTGAACGCAAAAGGAAAAAAGATTTTGAAGTCGTCCTACAGTGTGTTGCAGGATGACTTTTTTCATTTCATGCGAAATGCCGGATATACCGATGTGGAGCGTGGAGAGCGTGGCAGCACCGAGGAACATCTGACTGTGACCCAGTTCAAGGTGCAGGCAGAACAGCAGCGCTTGGAAGCTGTGACCGGGCAGGTGGCACAGGCGAAGCGGGGGTTGGAGAATGCCAAAGCTGCCACGGAGAAACAGAAAAAGAAACTGGAAGCTCTGCAAAAGGAAACCAAAACAGCAAAGACCGTTGCTCTGACGGTGCAGGAGATTGAAACGATGGGAAAGAAAGCCACATTCGGAAATAATATCACGCTGACACCGGATGAATGCGACACGCTCAAACGCTATGCGGTCAACGGCATTATCGCCAATGCTGACAACAAGCGCTTGAAGGAGAAACTGGCTTCGCTGAAAAGACGGTTTCCATCTGGAAACAGCGGTATGAAGCAGTAAACGAAAAATAAATATGGAACTGAAACAGAAAGCCCAGCCTTTTCTGGATGCACTGGAAATTGCATCCGAAAGGGTTCGGGCTTTTATCAATTCTATCCTCATCAGAGGAAAGGAAACGCAGGAACACAAACACCCTGCCCGGAAGCGTGGACAGGATATGGAACTTTGATGGAGGAATCGCCTATTGAAGAAATATTATGAGGAAGCGAAATATAATGCGGCATTTGACCGCTGTGTGGATGTTATGAGCCAGATGCTCCAGAAGTACGGGCATCAGGTTTTGGATAAATTAGAGCAGGATACACCGCAAACGGTGGAGTGTTCCAAGGATGATAAGCAAGCGCAGCCTTTGACGGATAAGGCTGCGTAAAAATTTACAATTTACACGTTGCGTACTTGCTGCGGCTATGCTATAATATGTACGCAACGTGTATTTTTGCTTTTTGGGAGAAAAGACGAATGGATTGTAAAAACAGAATTATTAAGTTGCGTGAAAGCACAGGACTGAACCGGAAAGATTTTTGCAAGCTCGTCCATATTCCTTACCGGACTATGACCGAGTGGGAATTGGACAACCGCCATGCACCGGATTATGTGCTTAGACTTTTGGAGTATTATATCCGCAACGAGGGATTGATGGTAAAAGAAATGAGCGAAGGAGGTGGCGATTCTGAAAAAGAAGCAACTTAAATGTTATCTATATACGAGAGTGTCCACCTCCATGCAGGTAGACGGATACAGCTTGGATGCCCAGCGGGACAAGTTGCGGAAGTATGCGGCATACGAGGATATGGTCGTTGCCGGGGAGTATTCTGACGAAGGATTTTCCGGCAAGAACATCCAAGGGCGGCAGGAGTTTCAACGGATGCTGAATGACATCCAGGACGGCAAAGACGGCGTTTCCTATGTGCTTGTCTTTAAGCTCTCCAGATTTGGCAGAAATGCAGCCGATGTTCTGAACTCTTTGCAACTCATGCAGGATTTCGGTGTCAATCTGATCTGCGTGGAGGATGGCATTGACAGCTCCAAGGATGCAGGAAAGCTGATGATCTCTGTGCTGTCTGCGGTGGCAGAGATTGAGCGAGAAAATATCCGCACACAGACAATGGCAGGACGGGAGCAAAAGGCTCGTGAAGGCAAATGGAACGGCGGTTTCGCTCCCTATGGATACAAACTGGAAAACGGAAACCTTGTCATTGCAGAGGATGAAGTGGAAGTTATCCGAGTAATCTATGATCGTTATATTCATACAAACGAGGGTGTTGCAGGAGTTGCAAAATATCTGAACCGCAATGGTTATGCTAAGAAACTAAGACAGAATAATACCATTCCGGGATTTTCAAGAGATTTTGTGAAAAATGTATTGTACAATCCTGTTTATATGGGAAAGATTGCTTACGGCAGACGAAGAACAGAAAAGAAACAGGGTACAAGAAACGAGATGCACGTGGTTGAGCAGTCGGAGTTTCCGGTTTATGAAGGACAGCACGAAGCTATCATTTCTGAAGAGGATTGGTATCTGGCACAGGAAAAGCGCAAGATCAATTCCTTTAAGCGGGAAAAGGTCAACAATCCAGACCACGCACACATCCTGTCCGGTATCTTGAAATGCCCATGCTGCGGCAAGAGTATGTACGGCAATATTCGCCAAGGCACACAGCAAAGACAAGAAAAAACACGGTATTATTACTACTGCAAAAAAATACGGTTACACCCACAGGGCATGAGTGTAGCTTCCGGCTCAATATCGAGCAGACGGAAATCAATAAATTTGTGGCAAAGATCATTTCCGCTATGGTCAATAATCCCCGATTTGTAGAAGCAATTCAAGCGAAAATCGGAACGGCGGTTGATACAGAGGATATGGAAAAGCAGATCGCCGTCTGCAAGGGCAGCTAAAGCAAGCCTTTGGAACGAAAAGCCGCTTGGAGCGTCAGATGGATACCTTGGACATCAACGATGCCCACTATGACAGAAAGATTTTGGACTTGCAACGCCGCTATGATGAGCAGTATGATACGATAGAGGAAATCGAAGTTCAGATTGGCGAATTGCAAAGTCAGATACGCAACATCCAGCAGGAGAAAATCTCCGGCGATAACATTTATCGGCTCTTACTGGCATTTGATGAAGTCTACCATTCCGCAACGGAAGCAGAACAGAAAGAGTTTATGAAAGCCTTTATCGAGCGAATTGAGATGTTCCCGGAAAAGAGAAAAGACGGAAGCTGGATAAAGAAGATTGTATTCAATTTCCCTGTGCCTATTGATGGCGAGGAAGTGAAAGAACTTCCCTTGGAAACTGAAACAACAGTCGAGACGGTGGCGGTGCTGGAAAAGAAATAAGTGGAAAACAAACTGAATCAAACAACAAGGAGAAAGCAATGCAAGAAGAGAAAACGACATCGAAATCTTCCTTCCTGAAATGGTTTGGACCTTTGATTCAGGCGCTTCGGGATCTTGGAGGCTCGGCAACACCAGCCGAAGTGAGAAATAAAATTATTGAAAATGAACACCTTACCCAAGACCAAATCAATGAGAAAAGGGGTAAAACAAAAGTAAACAAATTTGACAATGAGGTCGCTTTTGCCAGAACTTACTTGGTATCTGCTGGATATATCGACAAAAGCATCCATGGTATATGGACCTTGACGGGTGCGGGGAAAATGGTTGAAATGACAGATGCGTTGGCCACTGATATTTTCAAAACGGTTGCCAAGGACAACCGCAGAAAAAAGACGAACAAAGATGCTCTTTCGGATAATGACGTAGATACAGTACATTACTGGCTGTATGCACCAGGCCCTGGCGCTGAAAAATGGGAAGAGTGCCAACAGAATGGTGTAATGCTATTGGGCTGGGGTGAGATCGGCGATTTGAGCGAGTATGGTTCAAAAGCCGAAATGAAGCGGAAGATGCAGCAAGCGTATGACAATGAAAGCAGCTACACAAATTCCGCACATGCTACCTGGCAGTTTGTTCATGAAATGAAGATCGGTGATGTGGTTTTCGTAAAGAAAGGTACCAGCGAGATTCTGGGCAGAGGCATCGTTGAATCTGATTATATGTATGATTCTACCCGCCAGGATGCGTACAAAAATGTACGTGAGGTAAGATGGATCGATAAAGGCGATTGGACGATCGATCGTCAATCTGTGCAGAAAACCCTGACGGATATTACGTCTTATGGTGAATTGGTGCAGAAAATCAAAGCGTTTTTTGAAGCGGATGAACTGGACGTAGAAGAAGAGGCACCGACGGACGACTTCCAGAATATACCCGCGAAGATTTTCTGAAAGAGGTCTATTTAACAGAAAACGAATATGACCGCCTGACAGGTCTTTTGCGCCGCAAAAAGAATGTGATCCTACAGGGTGCTCCAGGCGTTGGCAAAACTTTTATTGCAAAGCGGCTGGCCTATTCGATGATGGGCGTTAAGGATAGTGAACGGGTCATGATGGTGCAATTCCACCAGAGCTATTCTTACGAAGATTTTATCATGGGATACCGCCCGACCGAAACAGGGTTTGAACTGCGGAAAGGCACCTTTTACAATTTCTGCAAAAAGGCAGAAGTTGACGATGAGAATGATTATTTCTTTATTATTGATGAAATCAACCGCGGCAATATCAGCAAGATATTTGGCGAGCTGTTTATGTTGATCGAGCCGGATAAACGTGAACAATCCCTGCAATTGCTGTATGCAGATGAAAAATTTAAGGTCCCCGAAAATGTTTATATCATTGGCATGATGAACACAGCGGACCGCAGTCTGGCTATGCTGGACTATGCCCTGCGAAGAAGATTTGCTTTTTATGATATAAGGCCCGGGTTTGAGGCGGCAGGCTTTAAAAAATACCAGGAATCTTTAAACAATGACAAGCTAAACAAGCTGATTACCTGTGTGAAAGAACTGAACGTAAAAATTGTGGCGGATTCTTCGTTGGGGGAGGGGTTCTGCATTGGGCATAGTTATTTCTGCGGCCTAGAGCAGGACAAAGTGAACGACCAGCTGTTGCGTGAAATTGTAGAATATGAGCTGATCCCTCTGCTGAAAGAATACTGGTTTGATGAAGGTAGCAAAGTAAAAGAGTGGAGCGAAAAACTGCGGGGTGCAATTCAGTGATACCGATACAAAATATCTATCACATGCTGGCCTACGCGTTTCAGATCCTGAACGAGCAGGGGTACAAAGATCTTGCCACGGAACCTTTTGAAAACACTGCGGAACTGCTGGCGGCGATTCTGGAAAAAGGTGTTACCTTACAGCTTAAGAGGGGCTTGAACCGGGAATACCTTCCGAAAACGGAAGCATTATCCTCTCTGCGGGGCAGAATCGATATTCCAGAGTCGATCAAACAGCAAACCATGCGCAGAAAACAGATGGTTTGCACCTATGATGACTTTTCGGTCAATAGTATGCTGAACCGTATCATCAAATCTACGGTGCTATTACTACTGCGCTCAGATATTTCGTCACAGCGCAAAAAGCAACTGCGAAAGCTCATGGTTTTGTTCGGCGAGGTTGACCCAATCAACTTGTATACGGTCAACTGGAATGTGCAATATAACCGAAACAATCAGACCTATCGGATGATGATTTCGGTTTGCTACCTTGTGGTTAAAGGGCTTTTACAGACCAACGCGGATGGAAGTACATGCCTGATGGATTTCCTGGACGAGCAGCGCATGAGCCGTTTGTACGAGAAATTTCTTCTGGAATATTACCGGACGGAGTTCACGGAGTTGGAAGTTAATGCATCACAGGTTGCATGGCAGCTGGATAATGGATTTAATGAAATGTTGCCGACGATGCAAACGGATGTCACCTTGCAGCGCGATAGCACAGTTTTGATTCTGGATGCTAAATATTATGCGCATACCACGCAGATACGGTTCGATACCCATACGATCCATTCCCATAATCTGTATCAAATCTTCACCTATGTAAAAAACAAAGAGTATGAAATGAGAGGCAAGCCCCATACAGTTTCCGGCATGCTTTTGTATGCGAAAACGGACGAGCAGATCCAGCCAGACCACACATATCAGATGAGCGGCAACCAAATCAGTGTGAAAACACTGGACCTTAATTGTCCGTTTGATGAGATCAAGGACCAGCTGAATATAATCGTGCAGGAACATTTTGGGGTGAGTAAGCACTAATCCTGTGAATTTTCCCCCGACCCATTGCCGGAGCGCTTGCGGCGCGGTATAATAAAGGTGACTAACAGGGAAGGAAGGTGCCGCCGATGGTTTGCCAGCTGACGCCGGCGCAGGAAGCACGTATGTACGAGATCCTGCGCGGCATTGCCGATGACCCCCACGCGCTGGAGATGCAGCAGTTCATCCAGCACGGCACCGTCACCACCTACGAGCATTGCCTGCGGGTGACCCGCATCGCCTACTGGCTCAACCTGCACTGGCATTGCCATGCCGATGAAGTCAGCCTGGTGCGCGGCGCGTTTTTGCACGATTTTTATCTGTACGATTGGCACAACTGTTCCAACATCACCCACTGGCACGGCTTTAAGCACCCCCTAATTGCACGCTACAACGCCGATGCGGTGTTTCAGCTCAACAACAAGGAGCGCAATATCATCCAGACCCACATGTGGCCGCTGACCATCACCCAACTGCCCCGCTGCCGCGAGGCCTGCCTTGTCTGCCTGGCGGACAAGATGTCTTCCAGCTGGGAGACGTTGATGGAGCGCCGCGCCAAGCGGGAAGCCAGCCACGCCGCCCGCAGCTGAATATGCCCCACAGACCCCGCCGTACAAAAACGGTGGGGCCTTTTTGTATAACAACACAAATATATCGAAAAACGATAAAAAACACTTGCAAAACGATAACGCATATGCTATACTGCAGCCATACCAAAAACCGGGAGGAGACACGACCATGAAATTTTGGGACGACGAAAAAAGCATCACGCTGACACGGTGCGTGGTGGTGGCCGCACTCATCGGCAGCATTTCCATGACGCTGGGCGGGCCGTGGGTGACGGCGTGGTTCATTGCAGTGGCAGGGCTGCGCCCTAGCACAGGCCTGACCGCCACACTGCTGGTGCTGGGCTATGCCTGCGCGGCGCTGGCTATCGGCATGCTGGTCAGTCTGTACAAATTCCTGCGCCGTATCGAGAAAGGCGAGGTCTTTGTGCCCGAGAACGTCGCGGCGCTGCGGCGCATCAGCTGGTGCTGTGCGGGGGCGGCGGTGCTCTGCTTGGCAGCGGTTTTCATCTGCTACCGGCCCTTTGCGGTGCTGGCCGCAGCCGCTGGGTTTATGGCGCTGCTGGTGCGGGTGCTGAAAAACGCCTTTGCTCAGGCCGTGCGCATGAAAAACGAACTGGACTATACAATTTAAGGGGGACGCATCATGCCCATTGTGGTCAATCTGGATGTGATGATGGCGCGCCGCCACAAAGGCGCGGGCGAGTTGGCCGAGGAGATCGGCATCACGCCGGCAAATCTGTCCATCCTGAAAAATAACAAGGCCAAGGCTGTGCGGTTTTCGACGCTGGAAGCCCTGTGTAAGGCGCTGGATTGCCAGCCGGGCGAGCTGCTGGAGTACGTGGAAGAGGAACCATGATGCCTTTTATGCAGGGGCGAATGCTTGCATCCGCCCGCGGGTCGATGCGGGCATCGACCCCTACAAAGTGCATGGCTCAAGAATGAAATAAGGAGCAACCCTATGAAATACTCCCATCAAGAGGGCGAGATCCGTCCCCTTTATTCAAGTGTACCCAAAAATCAATGCTTTTGGCCCTGGGCGGTGGTGGGTAGTTATCCGCTGGCCTACTTTTACCTGCGCTGCATCCTGTTTGGGGAGGCTGGCCGTTACCGCGGCTGGGCCATGACCGCCTTTGCCGTGGTCTTTCTGCTGGGCGTTGAGGCTGCCGCCCGCGTCTGCCGCCGCACCGCTGCCAGGGAGACGCCACTTTGGGCCGCGTGCTGGCTGGCACTGTCGGTCACGTTAGCGGTGCCAGGGCACTTTTACTTCCTCGGTCTTGTGCAGGAGCTGGCGTGGCATCTGCTGGCCATCTGGTGCGTGCTGGCCCGCTGCGGCATGCTGGCCCAGGGGCACACCGGGGTGTTGGCCCCGCTGGATGCCCTGGCCGGGTGCTTCACCCTGCCGTTTGGCAGCTTTTTTGCGCGGGCGGGTGCCGTTTTCTCCGCCCTGCGCGGGCTGGCCGTGCGGCGCGTCGGGGCCAAAAAGTGGCTGGCGGCGATAGGTACACTGGTGCTGACGGCGGTGCTGTGCAGCTTTGCCGCCGCCCAGCTGGCCGCCGCCGATGTCCACTTTGCCGCCCTGGGCACCTGGCTTACCGCGATGTGGCAAAATTTCTGGAGCGCCCGCCTGCTGAGTGAGCTGTTCAACATCCTGCTGTCGCTGCCCGTGGGCGCGTGGCTGTTCGGGTTGGTCTACGGCGCCGCCCGGCGGGACGGCCCGCCCTGTGACGGCCCTGCTTTTTATAAAGCACTGGCTCCTTACAAGCGCCTGCCCCGGCTGACCTGCGGCATTGCCACGGGTGCCTTATGCGCACTGTACAGTCTGTTTTTTGCCCTGCAATTGGCTGAGTGGACCGCCGCCATGGGCGGCCCGGGCCTGACCGCACCCGAAGCCTCGGCCTTTGCGGTGGACGGATTCTGGGAGCTGCTGCGCATCCAACTGCTGGACATTGCCGTGCTGGCGGGGGTGCATTTCCTCGCAAAGAGGCCGCTGCCTAAAGCGCTGGCGGCACTGTTCTGCGGTTTCGGCGTGGCGTTTGCACTGCTGGCCGGGGCCAAGCTGGCGGCGTATATCCGGCTGTTCGGCTTCACGCCGCGCAGGGTCGCGGCCGGGTGGTTCCTGATAGTGCTGCTGGTGTGGGGCGTGCTGCTGTTGGTGCGGGTGTTCAAGCCTATCCCGGCGGCGCGCATCGGCATTGCGGTGCTGGCCGTCAGCTTTGTGGTGCTGGGCTGCACCGACCCCGACCGCCGCATTGCTGAGGCGACCCTGACCCGCTGGGAGCAGGGTATAGACCCCATGCTGGATACCGGCGTGCTGTCCGCCTGTGGGGCCACCCAGTACAGCGGCGAGGAAAAGGAACCTCTGCTGATGTCCACCACCACCCGCCTGGTGCAGGACGGCTGGTTCATCGGGCGCAGCCTGGACGATATATACCAACTGTATAATTGTTACGGAGATAACCAAACTGTATATACAACCCAACTGGATTCCACCCACACATTGCGCCTGACGGTGCAGGGCAATACCTGCACCGCCGCCGAACTGCTGACCGCATAAAACCACCCCCTGCCCGCATACAAAAGGGCAGGGGGTGTTGCTATGTGGGGCATTTTGGGCGTATTTTTGCAGGCGGCAGCCGGGCAGATTTTGTATTTGGCGCTGCATCTCGAAAGCGGCAGCTTCCCGCGGCCGCTTTCCCCGGCGGCCGAGCGTGCAGCCTTTGCAGCCCTGCGCACGGGCGGTGTGGCCGGGCGGGATGCCCGCGACCAGCTGGTGCGGCACAACCTGCGGCTGGTGGCCCATGTGTGCAAGAAATACTACGCTGCCACGTCCAACCAAGATGACCTGATCTCCATCGGCACCATCGGGCTTATCAAGGCGGTGGATACCTTTGATCCCGCCCGTGCCAGCAAGTTTGCCAGCTACGCGAGCCGGTGCATCGAGAACGAGCTACGAATGGAGCTGAGAAAAATTCGACGTGAAGGTGCGGCTGTTTCGCTGCAGGAGCCACTGGAATCCGGCAGCGGGCAGCTGACTTTGGCCGACACCCTGCCCGATGACACCGTGATGGAAGACGATTGCGAGCGCCGCGCCGATGCCGCCCGCCTGCGCCGCTTGGTGGATACCCTGCCTGCGCGGGAACGGGCGCTGCTGCAGCTGCGCTACGGCTTGGGCGGGGAGCGTCCGGCTACCCAGCAGCAGACTGCCGACAAGCTGGGCATCAGCCGCAGCTATGTTTCCCGGTTGGAGAAACGCGCCCTGACTCGGTTGATGAACGCCTGGCGCCGATGAACGAAAAATCCATGTGAAAATTTGTCGAAATGCATGACTGGCATAACAGAAAAACCAGCAGGGAAAGCGGGTAAATCACAAAGCGGACACAGTGTGACAAAATTTGCCACGGATTTGCCACACCTTATGAATCGCACGATGAGCCGTCAAAACGAAAACAAAGTGTGGCAGAAGTGTGGCGACGTTGTACAAATGCGTCACGTTATATTATAACGAAGAAAAAATGTAAAAAATTACTGTTAAAGTATTGACAAGTGATTCATTCACCTATATTATGGTAATAGATTTGCAACTATGCAGTAAGGGAGAGTTCAAGCGTGCACCTGACAAAAAGTGAACAGCAGATTATGGAAATTTTCTGGCAGGCAGACCACCCCATGGCCCAGACCGAGGTCATCCACACCTGCGAGGACCGTAAGTGGAAGGAACGCTCGATTTTTCGATGCTGAACAGCCTGATGGAGAAAGGCGTTCTGCGGGAGGTTGGCTTCGTGCGCAGCGGTAAAACCTACGCCCGTACCTTTGAGCCTGCCATGTCCCACGCTGAGTACCTGGCCTCGGTCATTGCAGAGCAGCTGCCCGCGAAGCAGCTGCCCGAGCTGATCGCGGCCCTGATGCAGAAGGTGGAAACGACCCCTGCCATCCAGAAGGAAATGCGCGCCGCCCTGCGTGAAAACGCACAGTAATCAATGATTTGCTCAAAAAAGCACCGCCGACCCGTAACCCGGATCGGCGGTGTTCTTTATTAGGAAGGATGACTCTGCCGGGGCGAACTTTTCGTTCGCCCGCTGGCCGTATACGGCAGGGGCAAGGTGCCCGGGCGGATATGGAATCCGCCCCTACGCTGTAGGGGACGATGCCTGCATCGGTTCGGAGGGTCTGCGGTTGCCGCGTGTGCCCGGCTGGCAAACACAGCGCACCACCCAGCCGCCTTAAAAAGCGGGCAAATTACCCCAGGATCCCGCTGTTTTTGATCGCCTGTACGGCCTTGCCGATCTTTTCAACGGGCATCGTCAGGGCAAAACGGACGTACCCTCGCCGCTCGGGCCAAAGCTCGAGCCGGGGGTGCAGATGACGCCAGCCTTGTCGATCAGGGCCAGGCAGAATTCCATGCTCGTCTTGAACCCGGCGGGCACCGGGGCCCAGACAAACATGCTGCCGTGGCTGTCGGGCACATTCCAGCCGATGCCGCGCAGACCGCCGCACAGCGTCGCGGCGGGCCTGATACTCGCCGCACTGGCGCTGCACGCCGTCCAGCGGGCCGGTCAGGGCAGCAATGGCGACCTTCTGAATGGGCAGGAACATACCGAAATCAATCTGGGTGCGCAGCTTTTTGCAGGCGGCGATGACATCGCGCCGCCCCACCAAAAAGCTGATGCGCGCGCCGGTCACGTTGAAGCTCTTGCTCAGGGAGAAGAACTCCACCGCGCACTCCTCGGCTCCCGGCGTATTGAAAATGCTGCCGCCGTGGGCGCCGTCAAAGATGATATCGCTGTAGGCGTTGTCATGCACCAGTAAAATATCGTACTTACGGCAGAAATCCACCAACTGGGCGTACAGCTCCGGCGTGCCGATGCTGCCTACCGGGTTGGCCGGCAGGCTGACCAGCATGAGCTTGGCCCTGCGGGCCACCTCCTCGGGGATGGCGGTTACATCGGGCAAGAAGTGGTTTTCTTTCGTCAGTTTGTAGTACCAGGGGTCGGCGCCGCCCAGCTTGCTGCCGGTCATAAAAACGGGGTAGCAGGGGTCGGGCAGCAGCACCAGATCGCCGTCGTTGCAGAGCGCCAGGCCTAGGTGGCCGATGCCGTCCTGGCTGCCGGAGAAGCTCATGACCTCGTCGGGGGTGATGGTGTCTACGTCAAAGCGGCGCTTGTAGTAGCTGCACACGGCGTCCAGCAGCTCGGGCAGGTCCCGCAGGCTGTACTTCCAGTTTTCGTTGTCCTGGCGGCGTCGATGAGCGCCTGCTTCAGGTAGTCCGCCGGGGCAAAATCCGGCGTTCCCACGCTTAAATTGAACAGGTGGCGGCCCTCGGCCTCCAGCGCGACCTTTTTATCGTTCAGCGCGGCAAAGATCTCCGGCCCGAACAGGTCCAAACGATGGGAAAATTCCATATCCCAAAACCTCGCTTATTGATGTAGCTTTATACAAAAAACGCACATTTTCTTGTATAAACATCCCCTTTAAATCGCCCACCGCGGCAGAATGGTTTATAAAAGAGGTATAATAAAAATTAAATTGAAATACGCCGTGCGGCTTTCCCTGTATGGCGGGCGGACGGTTCATGGTATGATGAAATGATAAAAATTGTTGAAAAATCGGAGGATTTACCCCTATGGATAAACGCAATCGTCCCGCCCTGGCCTACCTGCTGGTGGGGGTAGCATCCGCCGGCCGTGCTATGCTGGCTATGCCCGATGCCGTCGCTTTGCAGGAAGTCTCGCTGACTGTGCTGGCCCTTGTGGGCTACCTGCTGCTGGGCCTCCAAAACCCTGCTGCCTACCGTGTTCGGCGCGGCGGGGCTTGTGCTGGAGCTGATCCTCTGCGGCAGCCAGACCGGCGGGGCGTGGGCACGGCTGGCCCCGGCGCTGCGCGCGGCAGACCTGTGGCTGTTCTGGGGCGCGGCGACTCAGTGCTGGAAATTGCTGGCGGGCGGCAGCGGGAAAAGCCGCAAAATGCCGTACATTGCCGCCGTGCCGCTGGCCGTCTACACCGTCACGCACTTTATCCCGTCGCTGACCTCCGTCGCCGCCGTCAGCTTTGTGGTGTTCAGCGTCGTCATGCTCTGGTTTGCGGCCATTATGATCCGCGCCTACAACGACGCGCGCATAAAAAAATAAGGCAATTTTGCGCAAATCTGTTCCGCGATATAGTGACAAATACCGCAAACTGTGTTATACTAAATACAATTATAAAAATCCAGCCGGAAGGAAGGCTTTTACTATGATCCCTTTTAACGTACCGCCCTGCGTGGGCAACGAGCTCGACTACGTCAAGCAGGCCATCGACTCTCATAAAATCTGCGGCGACGGCGCCTTTACCAAGCAGTGCAACGCTTGGTTGGAGGAGCGCTTCCACGCCCAGAAGGTCCTGCTGACCACCAGCGGCACCACCGCGCTGGATATGGCTATGCTGCTGTGCGGTCTCCAGCCGGGGGACGAGGTCATTCTGCCCAGCTTTACCTTCTCCAGCACCGCCACGGCGGCTGTGCTGGCCGGGGCGAAGCTCGTTTTTGTGGACATCCGCCCTGACACGATGAACATCGACGAGACGAAGATCGAGCAGGCCATCACCGATAAGACGCGGGTCATCATCGCCATGCACTACGCCGGTGTCGCCTGCGAGATGGACACCATCATGGACATTGCCCGCCGCCATGACCTGAAGGTGGTCGAGGATGCCGCCCAGGGCGTGATGAGCAGCTACAAGGGCAAGGCACTGGGTACCATTGGCGATTTTGGCTGCTACTCTTTCCACGAGACGAAAAACTACTCGATGGGCGAGGGCGGCGCTCTCGTCATCAACAACCACGATTATAACGAGCGCGCCGAGATCCTGCGCGAAAAGGGCACCAACCGCGCCAAGTTCTTCCGCGGCCAGGTGGACAAGTACACCTGGGTGGATTTTGGTGACAGCTACCTGCCCAGCGAGTTGAACGCTGCCTACCTGTGGGCTCAGCTGCTGCATGCCGACGAGATCAACGACAACCGCATGGCGACCTGGAACGCCTACCACGATGCCTTCCGGCCGCTGGCCGACGCGGGCAGGGTCGAGCTGCCCACCATCCCGGCGGACTGCGTGCACAACGCCCACATGTTCTACCTGAAATGCAGGGATCTGGAGGAGCGCACCGCGCTGATCCGCCACCTGAAGGCAAACGATATTCTGGCCGTGTTCCATTATATCCCGCTGCACTCCGCCCCGGCGGGCGAGAAGTTCGGCCGCTTTAACGGCGAGGACGTCTACACCACCGCCGAGAGCGAGCGCCTGGTGCGCCTGCCCTTGTACTACGGCCTGACCGAGGCAGACCGCAATAAGGTCATTGCCAAGGTCCTGGAATTTTATGCGCAGTAAGGCCCTGCCCGGCTGGGCGCACACACTCTGCACCGCTGCCGCCGCGCTGGTGTTCCTGCTGGCGTATGAGCTGGTCGTCTACAGGGTGCCGGTGACGGAGATCTTCCTGCCGGTCAGCTCCTGGAGCGACGAGGTCATCTACAGCAAGCAGCTGGCCGCCGCCGTGCAGTACGGCGCACCGCAGGGGTACTTCGGCTTCAATGAGTCGCACGCCGCCGTCGGCACCTACGCCGCGTGGGGGCCGGCGGTTTTTCTGGTCTATGCGCTGCCGGGGCTGCTTTTGCGCGGGCAGAATGCCTTTTTGTGGTGCAACCTGCTGTTCGTCGTGCTGGGCTGGACGTTTTTCGCCCGGGCCGCACGGCTTGGCTGGAAGCGCCAGCTGGCCTTTGCTGCGGCGCTGGCCGCCATGAACGTGCCGATCCGCTATGTGTTCTCCGCCATGCAGGAGCCGCTGCACTATGCGCTCATGCTGGCGGTGCTGGGCTGCGGCATTCTGGCGCGGCGGGACAAAAGCCGCGCCGCGTGGGCGGGGCTGTGTGTGCTGTGCGCCGTGGCCACGCTCGTGCGACCCTATGAGGCCGTGCTCTGGCTGTTCCCGCTGGCGCTGTGCCGGCAGGACCGCCGCCGCATCGCTGTCTGTGTGGCGGGCGGGGCGGTTTCCTTGGGCGGCACGCTCGTGCTGATGTCCAAATTCTACGCGCCCTACTTCTTTACCAATGTCGATGTAAGCCCGCTGCAGGAGCTGGCCCGCGGGCAGGTGGTCTCCGCCGTCAGGGACGTGGCACACAAGCTGCTGGACGCCCTGCGCACCGTGGCCGAAATGCTGGCCGACCAGCTGGCAAACTGCAGCGGGGGACAGTACCTGCTGTTTTTCCTGCTGCTGGGCGTGACGCTGGTCTGCCTGATCGTGGATGCCCGCGCCGGGCGGCCCGTGTTCTGGAAGGGCTGCGCCGCCGTGACTGCGGTCATCGTCTTTCTGGCGCTGCTGCTGATGTACCGCCCCGTTGAGGGCTCCCGCCATACGGTTGTACTGGATGTGCTGCTGCTGGCGGCGCTCCTTGTGGAGGACGCCCGCCCCGTCGCGGGCACGGCAGCCGCCGCGCTGGTGCTGGCCGCGCTCGGCGTGTTTAATCTGGCGGACGGCTTCACCATGCCGCGCTACAGCGCCGAATGGGACGCCGCGGTGCAGCAAATCGAGGCCGCGCTGACCGAGAGCCGGTCCGCTGTGACGAGCGCCGACCCCTGGGACAGCACCGTGGCCTACGCCTTTGGCGACCCCGTACACTGCGGTTTGCTCTACGGCGTGCCGGACGGCATGGGCATCCAGTTTGACGAGGCCGCCTACCTGACCGACCCGGCCCATGAGATTCATTCCCGCTACGTCCTGACTGCCGCCGACACCCCCACCGCCGCCCGCTTACAAGCCGACGGCTGGACGGTGCTGTACGAGAGCGACAGGGGCGTGCTGTACGAACACGGCACAATGTAGGGGCCGGGCATGCCCGGCCCGCGGCCTTCCCACAGGCGTCCGTCCTATAGCCGTGGGTCAATGCAAGCATCGCCCCCCGCACCGTAGGGGCGGATTCCATATCCGCCCGGGCCGTCTGCCCAAAACAACGAGGTAAACCCATGAACACACCCACTCTCCCCGTCCTGACCGGCACAGCGGTCACGCTGCGCCCCATCACCGACGCCGACACGGACCTTATCGTCAAGTGGCGCAACACGCCGTCTGTCGTGCAGAACTTCATCTTCCGCCAGACCTTCACGCCGGAGATGCACCGCAGCTGGCTGGCGACGAAGGTCGCCACCGGCCAGGTCGTGCAGTATATCATCCTCGACAACGCCGACGGCAAGCCCGTCGGGTCGGTCTATTACCGCGATATTGACAACCACAACCGCAGCGCCGAGTACGGCATCTTCATCGGCGAGGAGAGCGCCCGCGGTAAGGGCTTTGGAACCGAGACTGCCTGCCTGTTCACACAATTCGGCGTTGATACGCTGCATCTGCACCGCATCAGCCTGCGCGTGCTGGCCGAAAATGCCGCCGCCCGCCGCAGCTATGAAAAGGCCGGCTTTGTGCAGGAGGGTGTTTTCCGCGATATGGAGCTGCTGGACGGAGCCTACCGCGACGTCGTCTTTATGGCCAAGCTGGCGGAGAACTGACGTGAAAAAACCGATGCAGAAAATCCGAACCTGCCTGCAAAAGACCCCCAATGCGCTGCTCTGCGCGTTGGGGGCAGTCGTGTTCCTTGCGGGCTTTTACTTTTTGTGCTACCGCACGCCGCTGAACGAGGTCTGGCTGCCCACCACGATGAACAACGACGAGGCGCTCTATAACCGCCAGGTCGTCAGCGTGCTGACCCACGGCGGGCCGCAGGGGTACTTCGGCTATCAGGAATCCACCGCGGATATTGGCCGCTATGGTACCTGGGGCCCGCTGCTGATTTGGGCCTACGCGCTGCCGGGTCTGCTGTTCGGTGCCAGCGTAAACGTCGTGCTGTGGTGCAATTTGCTGCTGATTGCCGTGGGCATCGCGGTGTTTGCCCGCTGCGCGCGGCTGAATTACTGGCAGTGCATCGCGCTGTGCGGCGCACTGTTCAGCATTATGCTGCCGCTTCGCTCCTGCGTCAGCGGCGCGTCGGAGGCCATGCACTACATGCTGGCGCTCCTCATCGTCGGCACGGCGGCGGCCCTGCACCGCAGCGGCAAAACTGGCTGGCTGATTGCCTGTGCCGCGGCCTGCGCGGTGGAAACGATCTTCCGCCCCTACGCGCTGCTGTTCTGGGTGTTCCCGCTCACGGCGGTCTGGCAGAATAAGCGCCGCCGCGCGGCCTGTTTGGGCACGGCGGCGGGCGGGTTCGCGGTTTCGCTGTTCGCCATGGCCAAGCTCGCTGCGCCCTATTTCAGCGACGGCGGCATGGACTTTGACGGCATCCGTCTGTTATTGCAGCTCCATCCCGTGGCGGCGGTCCGCTATGAGTGCGCCCGCGCCGCGGGGCTGCTGCACGCGGCCTGGCGGGACGATATTCTGCCCACACTCCACGGTGAGACGACCTACATCGGCGGCGGCTGTGTGACGTTTTTGGCCGTTGTGCTCGTCGCGGTGGTCTGCCTTGTCTGGGATAAGCACAAGGGCCGCCCGCTGGTGCTCAAGGCCTGTGCGCTGTTTTGCAGCGCGGTCATTGCTCTGGTGCTGTTGTTCATGTACAACATCGACCCGCGCCACATGATGCTGCTGGCCATCCTGCTGCTGGGGGCCGTCGTTATCGAAGACGCCGCGCCCGCCGCCGTCTGGCTGCCGGTGCTCGTCGTCCTGCTGCTGCCGATGAACTTCCAGCGCGGCAGCCTGCCCGAGAAAAACGCCGAAATGGCCGCCCAGATGCAGACCGTCGAGGCCGCCCTGACCGCCAGCGTGCAGGATGCCGGGGCCGACCCCTGGGACCACACGCTGGCCTACGCCTATGACGACGGGGTGTTCCACGGCTACCTCTACGCCGTGCCCGCGGGTATGGGCATTGAATTTGACAAAAACAGCTACCTGTGGGATGCCGAAAACCCGATCTATTCCCGCTATGTCATGTGCGGCCACGACACCCGCGTTGCCGCCCGTCTGCTGGCCGAGAACTGGCAGCAGGTCGTCTCCACCGAGGATCTGGTGATCTATAAGCGCCCGTGAGCGCAGAAGGAAGTACACAGCTATGCAGAAAATATCTTACGTGATCCCGTGCTACCGCTCCCAGCATACGGTGGGCGGCGTGGTGGCGGAGATCGCCGCCACCATGCAGACCCTGCCGCAGTATGACTACGAGGTCATTCTGGTGAACGACTGCTCACCGGATGATACCTTCGGCACGATCCGCAGCCTTGTGGCGGCGGACAGCCATGTCGTGGGCGTCGATCTGGCGAAAAACTTCGGTCAGCATGCGGCGCTGATGGCGGGCTTTCACAAGTGCAGCGGCGACATCGTCGTCTGCCTCGACGACGACGGCCAGACCCCGGCGGACGAGGTCGGCAAGCTGCTGGCAAAAATTGACGAGGGCTATGACGTCGTCTACGCCAGCTATGACACGAAGCGCCAGGCAGGCTGGCGCAACCTGGGCAGCTGGGTCAACAGCAAAATGACCGAGGTCATGTTGGGCAAGCCGCCGGAGCTGGTGGTCAACAGCTACTTTGCCGCCCGGCGCTTCATCGTGGACGAAATGCTGCGATACGAGCATTGCTACCCCTACGTCATCGGCCTGGTGCTGCGCTCCACCAAGCGCATTGCCAACGTGTCGGTGCATCACCGCGCCCGGGAGGAGGGACGCTCCGGCTACACCATCAGCAAGCTGCTGAATCTCTGGATGAACGGTTTACGTCCTTTTCTGTCAAGCCGCTGCGCATTGCGACCTACATCGGCACGTTGTTTGCTGTGGCGGGCTTTCTCTACTTTATCTATATCATCATCGACCACTTCGTCCGCGGCGCCCCCCATCGGCTGGGCGTCTACCACGGCGCTGCTGCTGTTGTTGGGCGGCATGATCCTGCTGGTGCTGGGCCTGATGGGCGAGTACGTGGGCCGCATCTACATGTGCGCCAACGCCGCGCCCCAGTACGTCGAGCGCGAAGTCATCCGGCATGAGCCAACAACTGCCAGAAAATATTACGCATTTTTTGAAGCAGGCCGAAATGGTTCCGTGCTGCACCATTACCAGCATACCCGGCATCTATGCTCCTTCAGCCGCTGATGGATTCCCAGCTGCATGTGGGCTACCTGACGATTCTGTATTTCATGATCTCCGGCTTTTTTGCCGAGCAAATCCCTGCCGGGTAAGTTCTGGCATAAATGCCTGCGCATCTACCCGGTGGCGATTTTTATTGACTGGGCAGCAACGCGGCGGTGGGCTGTGGACGATGTTCTGCGTACTGAGCGGCCTATATGGGGATGCCTGCCAAACTGGTTTTCAATGCTCCTACGTGGTATCTCAGCACGTTGGTGTTTGCCTGCGCGGTGCTGGGTATATGTCAGGCCATCAAGATCCTCCGTGCCTGCTGACGACGGTTCCTACGCGAACATGCAGGGCCGTCACCGTTTTTGGGGGGATGAGTGGGATCAGAAGGGCGGCATGATCTCTTTCTTTATGGGCACGCTGCTCTGCCGTGCGGTGCCGTCACGCCGCGCCAGGTCATCCTGCTGGTTTCCGCCGGTCATGGTGGTATATGCGGCATCGAGACCCAGTGGTGGGTGCAGCTGTTCCTGCTGTATCCCGGCATTTTCATGAATGCGCTGTATATCCAAGGCGACCCGGACAGCAAGTTGTGCAAGGTAATCCGCTTTTTCGGCAACACCTCCTTCGATGTGTATGTCTGGCACTGCCCGATTTTCATGGCGGAGATGGTTCTGCTGGATATTCTGGGCGTCAGCCTGCCGTGCACCTACGGCGTTATGGCGGTGTTCGTGGTCGTTGTGGAGCTACTGGCCATCCCGTTGTATCTGTTTGTGGAAAAGCCGCTGGCTAAGTACATGAAAAAATACGAGTGGCAAAATCTGCGTCGGTCTTGATGCCGATAAAAAGTACCATGCCGACTGGTTCGGGCACTGATTTTATGCCAGCAGCAGCGTAGCAAATGCCAGCTTTTTGAGCGTGGGATTCATCCTGCTGTACGGCGGCATGCTGGCGGCGCTGGTGGTGTATGCGGCTGGCAGCAGGTCATCAAGCACCTGCCGTTGACCACCGCCTACGCCAATATCACCGTGGAATCAACAGGGCTATTTTTTTGGGGGCCGTCACCCTGCGCCAGTTTTCGGTGCAGCGGTTATTATTGATGGATCGTGCTGTTTGTGCCCGACAACGAGGGGGAGGGCGGCAAATGAGTCAGGCACAGCTGCCCTACGTGGCACTTTATCTGCTCAGCAAAAGAGGTGCGAAAAAAAGCCGCCCTGCCCCTGCTGGCAGAGTACACCGATGGCGATGATTTTGGGCTCGGCCTCCTGCTGCTGGCCTACAAGGGCGTACCGCTCAACGTCGGGCCCGTACTGGAGGCAACAGGCTATATTTATGTGACCTTCTTTGGCGTGGTGATCTTCCACGAGAAGATGAACCCTAAAAAGATCGGCGCGCTGGTGCTGATTATTCTGGGCATTTTGATTTATGCATTATAACGCAAAAAATAAAAAACGTCTGCACGGGGTTTGGTTTTTATTTTTGCAAAAGAAAGAAGATACGTACCTATTACAGCCTTTCCGGTACGCGGCGCTCGCGGCGCTGCACCGGGCTTCTCTGCAAAACGGTGGCGGCATAATCCAGCAACAGCGCCAGCAGCAGACCAAACACCACGTCAATGACACTGTGCTGCTTGAGCAGTATCGTGGACAGCGAGATCGACACACACAGCACCATGGCGGCGGGGCGCATCCAGCGGCGGCGCGGGGCATCAAAGATTGCACTGCGGTAGTAAGCCAGCATCAGCGTGACCGAGTTGAACACGTGAATCGACGGGCAGACGTTCATCGGCGTGTCGCTGCGGTAGATCATCCGCACAAGCTGCGCAAAAATGTCGGTGCCCGGCACGTACTTTGGGCGCAGGGCAAGACCGTTAGGCACAATGGCATAGAACAGAAGCGTCATCGTCATGCCGGTGAACAGCGGAATGCACAGCCGCCAGAAATCCTCCCGCGGGGCCTTATACAGCAGATAAAACAGCGTAAACGGGATCCACGGAAACCACAAAATATACGGTACAATGGCATATTTGCAGAACGGGATCAAATCGTCCAGCTGGCAGTGTACCCACAGATCCGGTGTCTGGATCGTGCGCTCCAGCAGCGCAAAAAACGATAAGTAAAACAAAGCATAGAGCGCCATGAACCAGACCGGATGGCGCGAACACCAGTTACGCATACATTTACACCCTTTCGATGATGTACTATTATACGCCGCACGCGGCGCACAAAACAAGCGACAATTTGCACAATTCGCAGCTGCATTTTCGACAGGATATTGTGGAGATTTTGTCCCTGCCGCCTTCTGTATACTAATACGAATAGCCGCGCGGGAATAATGCGTTACAGATGTGAAAGAGTTGTAAACAAACAAATGGCGGAGCGGTAAGGGCCGCAAAAAGGAGCCCGTCACGAAGGGACGAGCTCCTCGGCTTATACTGTATTTTACTCTCCCAGTACCGCGGGATGGCCGGTCGGGGTGTGCTCGCTCTGGAACTTCAGCGCGGCGGCGATGAAGCCCTTGAACAGGGGGTGCGCACGGTTCGGGCGGCTCTTGAACTCGGGGTGGAACTGGGCGCCCAGGTGGAAGTCCCGGCCCGGGATCTCCACAGCTTCTACCAGGCGGCCGTCGGGGCTGGTGCCGGCAATGACCAGGCCCTTCTCCTCGAACTCGGCGCGGAACTCGTTGTTGAATTCATAGCGGTGGCGGTGGCGCTCGTCAATCTCCAGCGTGCCGTAGCACTCGGCCATCTTGGTGCCCGGTGTGATGACGCAGGGGTACTTGCCCAGACGCATCGTGCCGCCCTTGGTCTCCACGCCCTGCTGGTCCGGCATCAGGTCAATCACATTGTGCTGGCCTTCGGGGGCAAACTCGCTGGAGTTGGCATCGGCGTAGCCCAGCACGTTGCGGGCGTACTCCATCACCATGATCTGCATGCCCAGGCAGATGCCAAAGTAGGGCATACGGTTCTCACGGGCGTACTGCGCAGCCTGGATCATGCCCTCGATGCCGCGGTCACCAAAGCCGCCCGGCACAATGATGCCGTCCACGTCGCCCAGCTCGTCGGCGCAGCAGTTCTGGTCGACGAGATGCTCACTGTCCACCCACTTGATCTCGACCTTGCTCTCGTTCTCGAAGCCGGCGTGGTACAGGCTCTCCATCACGCTCAGGTAGGCATCGTGCAGCTTGACATACTTGCCGACCAGCGCAATCGTGCAGGTCTTGCTGCGGGTGGCAATGCGGCTGATCAGCGCCTTCCACTCGGTCAGATCGCTCGGCGGGGTCTGCAGGTGCAGCTGGCGGGCCACGACGTTCGTCAGACCGGCGGATTCCAGCATCAGCGGGCACTCGTACAGGCTCGGCATCGTCAGGTTTTCAATGACGCAGTCGGGGCGCACGTTGCAGAACATGCTGATCTTGCGCTTGATGTCGTTGCCTACAGGGCCGTCGGCGCGCAGGACGATGATGTTCGGCGCAATGCCCATGCCCTGCAGCTCCTTGCAGGAGTGCTGCGCGGGCTTGGACTTGTATTCGTCGGAGCCGGAGATGTAGGGCACCAGTACGACATGGATATAGCAGCAGTTCTCGGGGCCCTGCTCCAGACCGACCTGACGGATGGCCTCCAGGAAGGGCTGGCTCTCAATGTCGCCGGTGGTGCCGCCGATCTCGGTGATGACGACGTCCGCCTCGGTGCTCTTGGCCAGATTATAGATGTAGCTCTTGATCTCGTTGGTGATGTGGGGGATGATCTGCACGGTCTGGCCCAGATAAGCGCCCTGACGCTCCTTGTTCAGGACGTTCCAGTAGACCTTGCCGGTGGTCAGGTTCGAGTATTTGTTCAGATTTTCGTCGATGAAGCGCTCATAATGGCCGAGGTCGAGGTCTGTCTCGGTGCCGTCGTCGGTCACGAACACCTCGCCGTGCTGCAGCGGGCTCATCGTGCCCGGGTCAACGTTGATGTAGGGGTCCAGCTTCTGGCTGGCCACCTTCAGTCCGCGGGTCTTGAGCAGACGTCCCAGGCTGGCCGCTGTGATGCCCTTGCCCAGGCCCGACACAACGCCGCCGGTCACAAAAATATACTTCGTTGCCATAATTCACCCTCCATGTCGGCGGATGCCAAACAACAGCGCCCGCCATATCCCAAAAAATTATCCTTTCCATTATACATCGGAAAAAACAGCTTTTGCAATATGGCGGGCGTATTTTCTTTATTAAATTTGCAAAAAGTGGGTTTTACTTTGGATTCTTCAGCGCGCGCCCGTGTACTTCAGGATCTCGCCGATCAGCACCTTCATGTCCAGCGGCTTGCCCACGTGGCTGTTCATGCCCGCGTCCAGGCAGGCCTTCACGTCGTCGGCAAAGACATTGGCCGTCATGGCGATGATGGGCGTGCCCTCGCCGGGCCCCTTGCCCTCAAACGCCCGGATGTACCGGGTAGCCTCCAGTCCGTTCATCTCGGGCATCATGACGTCCATCAGAATCGCGTCATAGGTGTGCGGCGCAGCGTTCTGGATGGCTTCCAGCGCCAGTCTGCCGTTCTCAACGGCGGTGATGCTGGCCCCCTGCTCCTCCAGCAGGGCTGTGGCGATCTCGCTGTTCAGCTCGTTATCCTCGGCCAGCAGCAGGTGCAGCCCGGCCAGCGGCAGCACCGTTTCCGCTGCCGCGGGGGCAGGTGCGGCAGTCTCTGCCCCTGCGGCGGAGGCATCGTCCCAACTGCTGCCGGACGCGGCTGCCGATGCGGCATGCCGCACGACCACGGACGGCTCGGCCTTGGGCGGTGTGCCCAAGGGCAGCGACAGCCGCACAATGAAGGTCGAACCCTTGCCGGGCTCACTCTCGACATCGAGCGAGCCGTGCATCTGGTCAACGAGCTTCTTTGGTGATGGCCATGCCCAGACCCGTGCCCTTGTAGTGGGTGCGGCTCGAGCGCTGCTCCTGCGTAAACGGCTCAAAAATATGCTGCAGGAATTCCTCGCTCATACCGATGCCGTTGTCCTTGATCTCCATCCGCAGGTGGACAAGACCTTCTTCAAACAGCGTTTCCTTGGCGCGGAAGTTGATCTCGCCGCCGTCGGGCGTGTACTTGACGGCGTTGGAAAGAATGTTGATAAGCACCTGCCGGATATGCAGCTCACTGCCGGTCAGGTACGGGTGCCAGAACGGGCCGATCTGCTTTGTGAAGGTCATGTGCCGGTCCACGATCTGGCCTTCTACGATGGAGCAGCAGGAATCCAGCAGCGCCCGCAGATCAAACGACGTGTCCAGCATCTGCATATTGCCGGATTCGATTTTTGTCATGTCCAGCACGTCGTTGATGAGGGACAGCAGGTGGCTGGCCGCACCGCGCATCTTTGGTCAGGCAGTCCCTCACGCGGGCCTTGTTGTCAAAGTTGTCCTCGGCAATATCCAGCATGCCCATAATGCCGTTGATGGGCGTGCGGATGTCGTGGGACATGTTGGACAGGAACTCCGTCTTGGCGACGCTGGCCTCCTCGGCCTTGCGCAGGGCGGAGGCCATCTTGAGGCGGAAGCTGCGTGCCCGCACCAGCAGGATGGCACAGGCCGCCACAAACACAGCGCATACGCACAAAAATACCATGACCAGCGGGTATTGGTAGAGCAGGCGCACCAGAGAGAAAGACTGCTCGGCCAGCGTGGTATAGCTGCGGGTAGCTTCGTCGATCTCCTCATCACTCAGGCTGTGGACGCCCTTGTTCAGGATGCTCAACAGCTGCACATCCACATCCTGCGAGACACCGATGGCAAAATCCACGGTGCCGCCGGTCAGGGTGGTGGTCAGGTCGTTGCGCAGGTTATCGTACAGCAGGCGCTCGGCCTGGTAGGTGTAGGTGTAATAGGCATCGATCTCACCCGCGCGCAGGGCGGTCAGGCAATCGGCAAAGGAGGGGTAGGTCTGGCAGACGGTGTTTTTGCTGGGCAGGATGATGCCCGTGGCCTCCTTGGCCAGCAGGTCTACCGTGCCGATGGTCTGCATCTCGGTATCCCTGCGCAGCCGCACCCAAGAGAAGCCCGCCGAAAGGTACGGGTCGGTGAGTTTGTAGCTCAGCTGCTCGGCGTGGGACAGGTCGTTGAAGAACGCCAGGCTCAGATCGGCCTTGCCGTTCTGCAGCAGGTCCATATAGTCGTCGCGGGTGTCGGCATCCAGCAGTCGGTAGCAGATGCCCGCGCGCCGGGCCAGCAGGTCGAACAGCTTGACCGAGATACCTGTCCAGTTGCCTTTTTGGTCTTTGTAGGAGTAGGGGTAGCGGTCGGGGTTGACGGCTACCGTCCACACCTTGCTGCCTGCGTTGGTATCGTACAGGTAGGCCTGCTCCTCCGCGGTCAGGGCCAGCGTGGAGCTGCGGCTGGTGTTGGAGTACCTCTCGTGCAGGTCGACCTGCCAGGAGGGTTCCTGCCGGTCCATCTCTGCCAGGGCGCCGTTCAGCAGGGCCAGTGTTTGGGTGTCGCCCTTGCGCACCGCCATATAAAACGGCGTTTCATCGAAGGTTTCCAGCACCCATTCATCGGTGGTAATGCGGTTGGCGTTGGTCAGTGCCGCGGTGATTTCCCCTTTGTGCAGGGCCTCAGCCAGCTCATCGTCCGTGTCGTAAAACACCGCGGTATAGGTAAAGTTATGGTCGGCGGCAAACTCAATAAAGCTCTGGTTGCGGCCGTTGCCGTCGTGGGAGAATCCCACCGTCATGCCGTTGTAGGTGCTGTACTCCCCGGCAATGACGGTGCGGTTGCCGGCACGCACCGTCAGCATGCTGGCGATGGTGCCCACAGGGCTGGTGGTAAAATCAAATCGATCCTCGCGGTCAGGCGTGATGCGCAGGTCGGGGATCACGTCGATCTCGCCGTCCTCCAGCATCTGCATCACGTCGTTCACGTCGCTGTCGTAACCGTCGTATTCGTAGATAACGTTGCGATACCGCGCAATTTTTTGCAGCAGCTCATAGCTGTAGCCGCTGTAGCTGCCGTCAGCGTCGATCATATTAAAGCCGGTGTAGGCATAGTAACCCACCCGCAGCTTTTGGGTAGAGGAAATCTCCTCAGCCTGCGCATGCAGGCCAAGGGCAGGGGAGAGGAACAGGCCGCCCAGCAGCAACAGCGCCGCCGCCAGGGCCAGGACCCGGTGCAGAAGGCAGGGACGTTCTGCAGCATTCATCGTGGCAACACTCCTGACAGAGAGGAATGGCTCCCTCTGGGAGGGGGCTCCCGCGAAGCGGGTGAGGAGAGAGCCTAAGGCAACACCGCACAATTCCCGCCTTACGGCTTAAGCACCGCTCCGGCGGCTGCGGCACGGCATCTGCGTTGCCAAAATGCTCGATAATGTCGGGTTGCGGTACCCGCATCGTACTTCGGGAGCAAAAGCCCCTCGCACTCTGCGACCGCTGCCCCTGCTTCGGTTCGCTGTATCCGCCACTGGCGGCGCTCACCTTTGCAGCACAAAGTATTATCTGCGCTTTTGGCTTAGCATCTGCCGCACCTCGCTCGCCGTATCGGCACTTAGAATTATGCGGTATTGCCCTAAAATAATTGTCTCTCCCTCAGTCAGCTTCGCTGACACCGCTTACGCGGCCAGGCTCCTCTGTCGCTTCGCGACATCTCCCCACACTGTGGGGAGTCACCCTCGCAGAGGGAGCCATATAGGTGCTTACAGTTCTTGGATCGCTGCCAACACCTGGGCATGGGCCTCCTCTACGGGAGGCCACAGGGCAGGGTCGGTCAGGGGCTTGGAGCCGCGCACAGCCTCGCACAGGGCCGAGGATACCTGATACAGGTGTTCCATACCCAAATTCTGGGCCACGCCCTTCAGCGTGTGGGAAGCCCGGAACGCGGTCTCCCAATCCTGGGCGGCCAGGGCGTCTTTCAGCTGGCCAAAGCTGGGGTCGTTGGGGTACTTCAGCACAAACTTGCGCACGAGGGCTTCGCTGGGGATGCGGCGGAGGGTGTCATCGTAATTGCCGCCAATGCGGGTGTAAAATTCCTGCAGGGTCATGATCGTGAATACTCCTTTTAAACTTCCTTATTCTACATCAAAATCCCGTTGTGGGGGGGGGTAAAATAGACACGGACACGTGGTTTCTCTCGTGCTTGGCGTCGTACATTTTCAGGTCGGCACGGTGGATGGCATCGGCCAGCGGGTGGGCACCGTACACGCCGCCAATGCTGACGGTGGGCTTGAAGTTCGGGAAGCCCGGCACGGTGATGCTCTCCACCCGGCGGCGAATCTCCTCCAGGCGGGAAGCAAAAATGTCCGAGGGGATGCTGGGGAAGAACAGCAAAAACTCGTCCCCGCCGTAGCGGATGAGGATGTCGCTGCTCCGGATGCAGTCGATAATGCCGCGCACGATCAGGCGTAGCGTTTCGTCGCCGGCCTGGTGGCCGTAGGTGTCGTTGACGGCCTTAAAATTGTCCACGTCGATCATCGCTACGCCCTCGGCATTGGCGAAAGCCTCGCTCTGCTCGGTATAATAGCGGCGGTTGTAGGCGTTGGTCAGGGGGTCGCGGTAGAGGGCCTGGCTGTAGGCGCTCATGTTATCGCTCAGCAGGTTGCGGCCGTCCACGGTCAGCAGCGGGTTTTCTTTCAGCTTACTTACCAGTTCCAGTACGCAGGGGGTGCCGTCCACCTCAATATACTTGGAAAGCACCTGATAGGCCTTGCCGTCGTTGAACTCCAGCTTGGAGATCTGGTTATGCTGGGTAAAGGCGCGGAAGGACGAACAGTTGCTGCAGGGCAGGTTCTTGTTCCACACCGCATGGCAGGGGTGATTGGTGGGTTTTAACTTGCCGGCTTCATCAAAAGTCCATACAGTATTCTTTTTCACATCCACCAGGCGCACTACGTCAAAGATCTGTTCCATGCCGCGCATCATGGCCTGCACGCCCTCGGTGGTGACCAGGTTGACATTCTCGCCCTTGTCCGGCAGCTCTGTGCTCTGCACAGGGTGACATTCACCCACTGCGCCGAGATAGACCGGGTTGGTATCGTCCAACCAGATGGCCCGGGCGTAAACGCGGAACCAGCGGTACTTGCCGTCCATCGGCAGCTGGGCGCGCATTTTTACCTCGGGATTCTGCGGGGTGGTGGCATGCAACAGTTTTTGCAGCTTGCGCATATCATCCTGCGAGAAGAAATACTGCGAGGTCGCCTCGGTCAGCTGCTGGGTCTGGGGGCCATGCAGATGCCGCGCCGCGTAGTCCGACAGGGTCAGCACATTGGTGGCGGCGCTGTAGTCGAACTGCACCGAGTGGGTGTGGTGGAGGAAGAAATCCGTCTTGATGGAGGATGCCGACAGCGCACGGCTAGTGTTGTCCTGCTCGGGCAGGTTGCTGTTGTGCAGCACCTTGGCGGAGATCTGCTGGGCTTCGGCCAGGTAGTCGTGGTCCACCGCGCCGCTGTGCAGTTTGCTGCGCAGATCCTCGCTGATCTCCACCAGGCACTCCATCAGCAGGGGATTGAAGGCGCCGCACTCGCCGTTTAAGATCATGTGCAGCGCGGTATCATGGTCAAAGGCTTTTTTGTAGCAGCGCTCGCTGGTCAGGGCGTCGTAGACATCGGCCAGCGCCACGGCCTGGGCACCGATGGGGATGTCGTCGCCCTTCAGCCCGTTGGGGTAGCCGCGGCCGTCGTAGCGCTCGTGGTGCCAGTGGCAGATCTGACGCGCGGTTTTGACCAGCGGCGCGTCCTGCTCGAACGGCAGCTCGTGCAAAATCTTATCACCGATGGTGGTGTGGGTTTTCATGACCTCGAATTCTTCCTTCGTCAGCCTGCCGGGCTTGTTCAGGATGGATTCGGGAATGTTGATCTTGCCGATGTCGTGCAGGGCGGACGCCATGGTGATGAGGCTGATCTCCGTCTCGGTCAGCGGGTACTTGTCGGTCATCGTGATGAGCTTGCGCAGGATCATCTCGGTGAAGGTGCGGATGTGCAGCACGTGCAGGCCGCTCTCGCCATTGCGGAACTCGACAATATGGCTGAGGATGGTAATCATCAGCGAGTTGGATTTTTCGTTTTCGTAGATCTGGTCGGCCACCAGCTGCATCAGGCGCTTCTGCTTGCCGTACAGCATCAGGGTGTTGACCACACGGCGGTGCACCACCGCCATATCAAAGGGGCGGCTGATATAGTCGGTCGCGCCCAGATTGTAGGCGCGCTCTACGAAAGAGGTGGCGTTTTCGGCCGAGATCATGATGACCGGCAGTTCGTCGATCCAGTGATATTGATTCATGGTAGTCAGCACATCGAAGCCGTCTTTTACCGGCATCATGATGTCCAGCAGCAGCAGATCAATGCCGCTGTTTTTCTCGATCATTTCGATGGCCTGCTGGCCGTTTTCTGCTTCCAGGATCTCGTATTCCTCGCCCAGCATTTCGGTAAGGATGGCGCGGTTCATCTCTGAATCGTCAGCTATTAAGATCCGTTGTTTATCGCTCATTCAGTACCCCAGTTTCTCTTGCGGTAAATTTAACAGTTTTATACCTTATTATAGTATACGATATGACAAAAAAGCAATAGAAACCGGTAAATAAAAGTCGAAAACTGTCAAATGAGACAAAAAAAGGGGGATTGGATGCCGATAAAAAAGGCCCCCTCTGGGAGGGGGTTCCCGCGAAGCGGGTGGGGGGGGAGGCTGTCTCGCAGAGGGAGCCTTTCAATATCAAATAACGTAATCGTTCCCCACCTGATCCGTGTCCATCAGGTCGGCCAGGGTGATGCCGTCGAAAAAGTCCTGGATCATCGTGTTCAGCTTGCGCCACATGGGCAGGGTGCGGCAGTCCGCCATGCGGGGGCAGTCCACATGCTCCTGCTCCAGGCAGGCCACAGGGGCCAGGCTGCCCTCGGTAATGCGCAGGATGGCGCCCACGGTGTAATCCTCGGGCGCACGGGTCAGCCGATAACCGCCGGACTTGCCCCGCAGGCCGGTGAGGTAACGCTCCTTCACCAGCCCTTTTACGATGGCCTCCAGATATTTTTCCGAGATGTCCTGCCGATAGGCAATCTCTTTTAAGGGGATATAGCCGTCGTGCTGGTGCTCGGCAATATCAATCATAACACGCAGCGCATAACGGCCCTTCGTTGAAATCATCATAGTGTGGTACTCCTTTGTTCTATATTCCTATTATACAGGTCGGTAAATGGGAATGCAACAGGGGCGGGCAAAATATTTCTGCAAAAATTCCCTCAAACCCTATTGACAAATAGGGAATTATGCGGTACAATCCAATCAACCTACAAGTGAGGTATGAATATATGAAAATGAATTACATGTTTCGATGTTGATAGCAGCCGCTTAGCCAAAGGCCCCCCCCTCTGTCGCTTCGCGACATCTCCCCGCACTGTGGGGAGTCACCCTCGCAGAGGGAGCCTTTATGAACATACAATAACATAAACAATTACCTTATATAAATTAGGAGGACACTACCATGAGCAAAATCTACACTTCCGCTGACCAGCTGATCGGCCATACCCCGCTGCTGGAACTCACTCATATCGAGGCTGCCGAGGGCCTGCAGGCCAAGATCCTGGCTAAGCTGGAGTACTTTAACCCCGCCGGCAGCGTCAAGGACCGTATCGCCAAGGCCATGATCGACGACGCCGAGGCCAAGGGCCTGCTGAAGGAGGGCAGCGTCATCATTGAGCCTACCTCCGGCAACACCGGCATCGGCCTGGCCTCTGTGGCCGCCGCCCGGGGCTACCGGATCATCATCGTGATGCCGGAGACGATGAGCGTCGAGCGCCGCCAGCTGATGAAGGCCTACGGCGCGGAGCTGGTGCTGACCGAGGGTGCCAAGGGCATGAAGGGCGCCATCGCCAAGGCCGACGAGCTGGCTAAGGAGATCCCCAACAGCTTTGTGCCCGGCCAGTTTGTAAACCGGCCAACCCCGATGCCCACAAGCGCACCACCGGCCCCGAGATCTGGGAGGACACCGACGGCAAGGTGGACATCTTCGTGGCCGGCGTCGGCACCGGCGGCACTCTGACTGGCGTGGGCGAATACCTGAAGAGTCAGAACCCCAACGTCAAGGTCGTGGCCGTTGAGCCGGCTTCCTCTCCCGTGCTGAGCAAGGGTACTGCGGGCGCGCACAAGATTCAGGGCATCGGCGCCGGCTTTGTGCCCGACGTGCTGGACACCAAGGTCTACGACGAGATCATCCCCGTCACCAACGAGGACGCTTTGCCACCGGCAAGCAGGTCGGCCACAAGGAGGGCGTGCTGGTCGGCATCTCCTCCGGCGCTGCGATCTGGGCCGCCATCCAGCTGGCCAAGCGCCCCGAGAACAAGGGCAAGACCATCGTGGCCCTGCTGCCCGACACCGGTGACCGCTACCTGTCCACCCCGGTTGTTCGCGGACTGATTGCATCTAACTGAATAATTTGCTATAATGCAAGGGGCAGACCCATGTCTGCCCTTTTTTTGCATGATTTAGGAGGGTTCCCTATGGAAAACACACCCGGCGCGCTGATCGCCATGAGCGGCGGCGTGGACAGCACCGTCGCTGCCTACCTGATGAAGCAGGCGGGCTACCGCTGCATGGGCGCTACCATGCGCCTGTACCAGAATGAGGACCTGGGCCAATGCAGTTTCCACACCTGCTGCTCGCCGAAGGATGTGGAGGACGCCGCCGAGGTCGCTTCCAGCTCGACATATTCCGTTTGAGGTCGTGAACTACACCGAGGAATTCCGCGAAAAGGTCATAAAGTTCATCGAGACCTACGAGGCGGGCGGCACGCCGAACCCCTGCATCGACTGCAACCGCTACATGAAATTTGACAAAATGCTGGACTTCGCCCGGGAGCACGGCCTGGATTATGTGGTCACAGGCCACTACGCCCGCATCGAGCAGGACCCCGCCACGGGCCGCTGGCTGCTGAAAAAGCACTGTACACCGATAAAGACCAGAGCTACGTGCTCTACGTCCTGACCCAGGATCAGCTGGCCCACACCAGGTTTCCCTTAGGCGGCATGGACAAGCCCAGCATCCGTGCGCTGGCCGAGAGGGCCGGCTTCTGCAACGCGCGCAAGCACGACAGCCAGGACATCTGCTTTGTGCCCGACGGCGACTACGTCGGCTTTATGGAGCGCTACACCGGCAAATATTACCCGGACGGCGACTTTTTGGATCGATACCACCGGCAAGTTGTGGGCCGCCACCACGGCGCGGTGCGCTACACCTGGCCAGCGCAAGGGGCTGGGGCTGGCGTTGGGCGCGCCGGTCTACGTCTGCGGCAAGGATATGGAGAAGAACACCGTCACCGTCGGCCCCGAGAGAGCGAATGTTCAAGACCACGCTGGTAGCCGGGGACTTCAACTGGATCTCGGTTCCCGAGCTGACCGCCCCCATGCGCATCAAGGCCAAGGCCCGCTACCGCCAGCCCGAGCAGCCCGCCACCGTGCGCCCGCTGCCGGACGGCAAGGTGGAAGTGGAATTCGATGAGCCGCAGCGCGCCATCACCCGCGGCCAGGCCGTAGTGCTGTACGATGGTGACGTAGTAGTCGGCGGCGGCACGATTCTGTGAATATAAATAGGTATCGCAGGGAGGGGGCAAGTCCCCTCCTTTTTGTGTGGTAGATTCAACAGAGGCCGGAGCTTTAACACATCCCCCGCCCCACCTCTGGGTTAACGTTAGTTGTTAAATGAGCCGTGAAAGCCCCCTCCGGCACTGCCATTTTTTGCGTAAAAATCCTATTTTCCTATTGACAAGGCGGTTTATCCATGATATGATACAAACAACCTACAAATCACATAGGTTTGTTCTTGCGAGAACCCTGTATGTGCTTACAAAAAGGAGGTGCAAAGCGTATGACTACTGTGTTCGGCAGCCTGCTGCGGCAGAATTTCCGTTGTGGCCGAATGTGCTGCTCCCGGGCGGAACAGGTCGGGTGCAGGGCGCGGTACGCTTTGCATTGTCGGTAAAAACGGCGCTGTCCTGTTATTCTGTCCGGGAGCTATACCCATCGGGAGCCCCGGCTTTTCTTTTACAAAAATACAGAAAAATAACAGAAATGAGGATTATATCATGAGCGAGCGTAAATACATTTTGAGACCCTGCAGCTGCACGTCGGCCAGGAGCAGGCCGATCCCGTCACCGATTCCCGTGCGGTGCCCATCTACCAGACCACTTCCTATGTGTTCCCCAATTCCCAGAATGCCGCTGACCGCTTTGCACTGAGGGCCGAGGGCAACATCTACGGCCGCCTGACCAACTCCACCGAGGATGTTTTTGAAAAGCGCATCGCGGCTTTGGAGGGCGGCGTTGCCGCGCTGGCCGTTGCCTCCGGCGCCGCTGCCATCGACTACACCCTTCAGGCACTGGCCCAGAACGGCGGGCACATTGTGGCGCAAAAAACCATCTACGGCGGCACCTCCAACCTGCTGGCCCACACGCTGCCCGCGTTCGGTGTGCAGACGACCTTTGTCAACGCCCATGATCTGGCCGAGGTCGAGGCTGCCATTCAGGACAACACCCGCGCTGTCTATATTGAAACGCTTGGTAACCCCAACGCCGACATCCCCGACATTGACGCCATTGCCGCTATCGCCCACAAGCACAGCATTCCGCTTGTCATCGACAACACCTTCGGCACGCCCTACCTGATCCGCCCGATCGAGCATGGTGCCGACATCGTTGTCCATTCTGCCACCAAGTTTATCGGCGGCCACGGCACCTCTCTGGGCGGCATCATCGTTGACTCCGGCAAGTTTGACTGGAAGGCCAGCGGCAAATTCCCCGCCTTCTCCGAGCCGAACCCCAGCTACCACGGCGTCTGCTTTGCCGAGGCTGCCGGCCCCGCCGCCTTTGTGACCTATGTGCGCGCCGTGATCCTGCGCGATCTGGGCGGCTGCATCAGCCCGTTCAACGCATGGGTGCTGCTGCAGGGCACCGAGACGCTCTCCCTGCGTCTGGACCGCCACAATGAAAACACCAAAAAGGTCGTCGAGTTCCTGACCCACCACCCCAAGGTGGAGAAGGTCAACCACCCCAGCCTGCCCGACCACCCCGACCACGCCCTGTATGAGAAGTATTTCCCCAACGGCGGCGCGTCGATCTTCACCTTCAACATCAAGGGCGGCCAGAAGGAGGCCTTCGAGTTCATCGATCATCTGCAGATTTTCTCTCTGCTGGCCAATGTCGCCGATGTCAAGAGCCTTGTAATCCACCCGGCCACCACGACCCACGGCCAACTCTCCGATGCGGAGCTTGCCGATGTGGGCATCGGCCGCAACACGATCCGCCTGTCCATCGGCACTGAGCACGTCGACGACATCATCGCCGATCTCGATCAGGCGCTGAACGCAGTCGAGTAATTTGTAAAGACTTTTAGAGGGAACAGGGATTATATAGAACACCGCCGCCCGTGGGTTGCAAGCCCCACGGGCGGCGGGTTTTGTTTGCAATTTTTACGGAAGTGTTGTATGCTTTGTAGGGGCCGGGCATGCCCGGCCCGCAGGCTTGCGGTCGGTACCCGCTGCCGGGAAAACTGTAGGGCGGCATGCCCTCATGCCGCCGCCAACCGCGCCATGTGACCCGTTTACGGTACGGCCACGCGGACGCTCACGGCGGGGTGAGGGCACCCCGCCCTACGCATACGAGACAAACGGTGCGCCTGCCGTATTACTGCAGGGCCGGACATGCCCGGCCCCTACACCGTTACAAGGAAAAATGAAAACATGAATATCATCGAAATTACAGATTTATCTGCCCCCGAGCTGGCTCCTTACACCAAGCTCACCGAGGCCCAGCTGCGCAACAAGCTGGAACCGGAAAAGGGCATCTTCATCGCCGAAAGCCCCAAGGTCATCGGCACCGCGCTGGACGCCGGGTGCGAACTGCTCTCCTTTTTGATGGAGCGCCGCCAGATCGACGGCCCCGCCGCGGGCGTGCTGGCCCGCTGCCCCGACGCCGCCGTCTACACCGCGGACCGCAGTGTGCTGCAGGCCCTGACCGGCTACGCACTGACCCGGGGTGTGCTCTGCGCCATGCGCCGTCCGCAGCCGCGCAGCGTCGAGGCACTGTGCAGAGACGCCCGCCGCGTCGCGGTGCTGGAGGGTATCGTTGACTCCACCAACATTGGGGCCATCTTCCGCGGTGCCGCCGCACTGGGCATGGACGCCGTGCTTCTCTCGCCCTCCTGCTGCGACCCGCTCTGCCGCCGTGCGGTGCGCGTCAGCATGGGCACGGTGTTCCAGGTGCCGTGGGCAACGCTGGGTGACAGCCCTGCCGACTGGCCCGAGGCCGGGATGGCCCGCCTGCACGCGCTCGGCTTTAAAACTGCCGCCATGGCGCTGGACAGCCGCGCCGTCAGCATTGATGACCCCGCGCTGCGCGCCGAGCCGCGCCTTGCCATCGTGCTGGGCACAGAGGGCGACGGCCTGGCCCGCACCACGATTGCCCACTGTGACTACACCGTCATGATCCCCATGCAGCACGGCGTAGACTCACTGAACGTGGCCGCGGCAGGAGCCGTGGCGTTCTGGGAGCTGCGGGCAAGATAAAAAATAGCGAACAACGTAGGGGCGGATTCTATATCCGCCCGTGCCGCGCTGCCTTTGGCACAATTCCACGGGCGCATATGGAATGCGCCCCTACGGGTATTTCCCGGCAGTGTGCTGCACCGCAAACTTCCTCCGTCAATCTGCCACAAAAATATTACAACTTTTACGCCCTGCTGACCGAAACGTCGGCGGGGCTTGTTGTTTTTGACGGAGCAAAATGTTACAATAATTATACAAGCACGCAAAATGCGTGCAATAACAAATGCGGAGGTTTTCTTCCATGGGCTTCCTGAAAAAATTTACCAAACAGGAGATCAGCTGGATGATGTACGACTGGGCCAACAGCGCCCACTCGGTCATCGTCGTTACCATCCTGCCCATCTTCTTTGACACCGTTGCGGGCTACACCGCCGACAGCGTGTCCAGTATGTCCACCTGGGGCTATGCCACCAGCTTGGCTATGGCCATCGTCGCCCTCGCCGCGCCGTTCCTGGGCGTGTTTGGCGACATCCGCGGTATGCGCAAAAAGCTGTTCACGGCATTTATGCTCATCGGCGTTGTCTCGGTAGCAGGGCTTTCCTTCACGCCGTTCATGGACTTCACCGCCTCGCCGGATGCGGCGGGCAGGGTCGCGGCGATAGTGCTGGTGCTCTACATCACAAGCACCATCGGCTTTGATGCGTCCTGCATCTACTACGACGCCTTCTTGACTGACGTCACCACCGAGGACCGCATGGATTCCGTCTCCACGCTTGGCTACGGCCTGGGCTACATCGGCGGCTCGACCATCCCGCTGCTGATCTTCCTCATCATGAACGCTGTCGGCGTGCCGATGCTGACCTGCCTCGGGTTCATCTTTGGCCTGACCGCCGTGTGGTGGCTCGTGTTCAGTGTCCCGCTGGTCAAAAACTGTGAGCAGACCTCCGGCAAGCCCTATAAGAAGGGCGACGTGGGGGCCAGCATTAAAAACGTGTTCACGACCATGAAGGAGATCGGCGCGGATAAGCCCATGCTGGTGTACATACTGTCGTACTTTTTCTACATCGACGGCGTGCATACCATCATCAGCATGTCCACAAGCTACGGCACCAACCTGGGGCTGGATTCCGCCGGTATGCTGCTGGCTCTGCTGCTGGTGCAGGTGTTGGGCCTGCCCTTCTGCCTGCTGTACATGAAGCTGGCCGCCAGGTTCGGCGCGCGCACCATGGTAGGTGTGGGCATCTGCGTGTACATGTTTATCTGCATCTTTGCGTACTTTATGAACAGCCTGTGGCAGTTCTGGATGCTGGCCGTGCTTTGCGCCACCAGCCAGGGCGGCATCCAGGCGCTTTCCCGCTCGATGTTCGGCAAGCTCATCCCGGACAAGGCCCGCAGCGGCGAGTTCTTCGGTTTCTTTGACATCTTCGGCAAGTTCTCGTCCATCATGGGCCCGGCGCTTGTCGGCTTTGTCAGTGCATTTACCGCCAACAAAATGCTGGCCGACCAGGGTCTGACCGCCGCCACAGCCACCGCCGAGCAGGTCGATGCCATCAATGCCGCCGCCGGACCGTTCGGCATTTTGTCCGTCATCCTCATCATCATTGTCGGTGCCGTGCTGTACTTTGGCGTGCTGCCGAAAGTTATGACGAATGACGAGAGGAAGATTTGAAGCAGAATGCCTTCCCCCTTGGGGGAAGGTGGCCGAGGCCCCGCCCGAGGTCGGATGAGGGGCGAGTTGCCGGATATTGCCCGTAAGCGGGAAATACCGTAAGCTCTGCCCTCATCAGTCCGCTGCGCGGACAGCTTCCCCCTCGGGGAAAGCCTTTTTGAAAATTTGACTTTTTCCCTTCCACGCAGTACAATTATACCTACGCTGATACGAAAGGGGACCCTACATGCCGGAAGGCTATACCCATGTGCGCACCGCAAGAAAAGCTGCGGAAACCATCCACTACAAAATTCAGTGCCCGGCGGCCTTTGCGGCGGGCGCCAACGGGCCGGACAGTTTCTTTTGCTATGAGGTGTGGAAAAAGCGCGCCAAGCGCCACTTTGACCTGCCCACCCTGGGCAACCGCATGCACGAGGAAAAGACCGGCGCGTTCCTGCGCAGTCTTTGCGCCAACGTCAAGACCCGCCCGCAGGTCGAGTACACGCTCGGCTTTTTGAGCCACTACGCCGCGGATACCGTCGTGCATCCGTTCATCTGTGCCATGTGCGCGCCCGGCCAGCCCTACGCGGGCAAGGGCGGGCATGGCTATCTCGAGATCGCGCTCGACTCGACGCTCCACGCCGAGGACACCGGCAGTGCGCTGGTGCCCGTCAACGACGTCAGCCCCCTGCCCACAGGGGAGGAGTTGGCCGACATCACGGCGCTGCTGCACACCTGCCTGCTGGAAACCTACGGCGAGGACATCCCCGTGGAGTACCTGGCCGATGCGTTCTGGCACACCTATAGGCTGCGCGGGCTGTTTCCCAGTAAGCACGGCGTGCGCCGGGTGTTTTTCTGGCTCGTGGAGCCGCTGTTCGGCGGGCGCGGCTTCATCACGGGCCACGTCTCGCCGCGGCAGCTGGACAAGCGCCTGCCCGACGACTGGACCGACCCGTTTACCGGCGAGCATCACGACGGCGGCCTGTTTGCGCTGCTGCCAAAGGCAGTCTTTCGCAGTGAGCAGTTCATGGGGGCGGCGCTGCTGTACTGGATGAACCGGCTGCCCCCCGCAGAATTTGCCGAAAAGCTCGGCAGTATGAGCTATCTGCAGGGCATCGCCACCCCCGAGAGCGACCCTGACACAACAAATCAAACCGAAAAGGAGAACACCGTATGATTCGCATTACCATGCAGAACGGCAAGACCATCGACATTGAGCTGGACCACAGGGCAGCCCCCATCACCTGCGAGAAACTTTGAGAAGCTCGTCAAGGACGGTTTTTACAACGGCCTGACCTTCCACCGCATTATTCCCGGCTTTATGATCCAGGGCGGCTGCCCCGAGGGCACCGGCATGGGCGGCCCGGGCTGGCACATCAAGGGTGAGTTCCTGCAGAACGGCGTCGTCAACCCCATTAAGCATACCCGCGGCGTCATCAGCATGGCCCGCGCCATGGACCCGAACTCCGCCGGCAGCCAGTTCTTCATCATGCACCAGGATGCCCCGCATCTGGACGGCAGCTACGCTGCCTTTGGCCATGTTGTGAACGGCATTGAGGTCGTCGATGAGATCGCCAGCGTTGCCACCGACTGGAACGACAAGCCCCGCACGCCGGTCGTGATGGAGAAAGTGGAGATTATCTAATTGTTTAATTGTTACTTTTCTTGAAAGAAAAGTAACTAAAAGAACTAATAGACCCACGAACGGGTTGCACGGTATAAAGGCTCCCTTGTGTAAAGGGAGCTGTCAGCCGATAGGCTGACTGAGGGATTGCCCCGTCTGCGTTACAACGCGATCTACCATCCAAACGCTTCAATCCCCCAGGCTGCGCTGCCGCGCAGCCAAGAGGCCTTTGGGAAAGTTACCACAAAATCATGCCCGCCCGGTAGGGGACAACGCCCCTCCGGCGGGCTTTTACTTTATAGTTGAAATCTTTGCCGAAATCGGTTATACTATTTTGTAATAATTGAAATTGTGGGGGAATCCACCTTCTGGATGACCCTTTATAGAGTAAGGAGCAAGCAATGGCACATACCGTAATGGTTACCGGCGCAGACGGCTTTATTGGCAGCCACCTGACCGAAGAACTCGTCAAGCGCGGCGAAAAGTTCGCGCCTTCTGTCTGTACAATTCCTTCGGCTCGCTGGGCTGGATCGACACCCTGCCGCCGGAGATCCGCAACGAGATCGACATCTTCATGGGCGACGTGCGCGACCCCAACGGCGTGCGCACCGCCATGCGCGGGCAGGAGCGTGTCTTCCACCTGGCCGCCCTCATCGCAATTCCCTTCTCCTACCACAGCCCGGACAGCTACGTGGACACCAACATCAAGGGCACCCTCAACGTCCTGAACGCCGCCCGCGAGCTGGACACCCAGCGCGTGCTGGTCACCTCCACCAGCGAGGTCTATGGCACAGCCCAGTATGTGCCCATCGACGAAAAGCACCCCTTCCAGGGTCAAAGCCCCTACTCGGCCACCAAAATCGGCGCGGACCGCCTGGCCGAGAGCTTCTACCGCAGCTTCGACCTGCCCGTCACGATCGTGCGCCCGTTCAACACCTACGGCCCGCGCCAGAGCGGCCGCGCTATCATCCCCACCATCATCACCCAGCTGCTGGCGGGCCAGACCGAGATCAAGCTCGGCAGCCTGACCCCGACCCGCGACTTCAACTATGTCAAAGACACCGCCAACGGCTTTATGACCATCGCGGACTGCGATGCTGCCATCGGTCAGGAGCTGAACATTGCCACCGGCGTGGAGCACTCCATCGGTGACCTGGCCAACGAGCTGATCGCCCAGATCAACCCCAACGCCAAGATCGTCTGCGAGGCCGAGCGCCTGCGCCCCGAAAAGAGCGAAGTCAACCGCCTGCTGGGCGACTCCACCAAGCTGCGCAACCTGACCGGCTGGGCGCCCCAGTACACCTTTGAGCAGGGGCTTGCCGCTACCATCGAGTTCCTGCGCGGCAACTTGGACCAGTACAAGGTCGGCCAGTATATCCTGTAACATCGCAGATTTTTCATGCACTGTAGGGGCCGGGTACGCCCGGCCCCCGACCTTGCCAAGCCGGATACCTTGCGGCGCGGCGAACAGCCGGGCGAGGCATGCCTCGCCCCTACAGGAATCTGATTTTATGTCAAACGTTTCCAAAAAGAAGTTGTCCCTACCCACCGTGCAGCAGCCCGCCGCACGGTGGGCTTTCGTGTTGGCGGTCTGCGCCTCGCTGGGCGTCATCGTCAGCTACTACTGGCGCGTGTTCTATGGGCTGGACGCCCGCGGCGTATCTGCGGCGGGCGTGACCGGCCTTTGCGTGGGGCTGGCCGTGCTGGCCGGTGCGGCGGCGCTGGCGCTGCGGCGGGTCAGGGACTTTGCCAAAAAGGGCGCGGCGTGCATTCTGCTGTGCGGCGTGCTGTTCGCCTTTGCCAACCCGCCGATGCAGACCCCCGACGAGACCGACCATTATCTTCGCACCTACGCTATATCCATGGGCCGGTTCGATTTTGATGCCCAGCGCGGCTACCCCGAGGACGTGGACGAGCTTGTTGCGGCGTTCCCCGGCGCGTGGGTCAACGCGCACACCTCGGCAGGGCTGGGCACCGACCCCGACACCCACGCCGAGCAGCCGTTCAACTCCGCCGGGTACGCGCTGAAGCAGTACGGCAAGGATGGCCGGGTGGAGAGCATCCGGGACAGTTTTGAACAGTATCTTACCTATTTTTATAGGGACTCTGTGCCGCAGCGCGTGACCGAGCCGGTCAGCTTTCTGATTTTGCCGTTTTTGCCCGGTGCACTGGGCATGGCACTGGCGCGGCTGTTTGGGCTTGGCGCACTGGGCTGCCTGTACGGCGGGCGGCTCGTGAACCTGCTGGCCTACACGGCGCTGTGCTATGCAGCGCTGCGCAGTGCGCACAAATGCAGACCTGCGTTTTTGTGCATTATGCTTATGCCGATGTCACTCTACATGGGTGCGTCGCTGAGCTACGACGCGACGCTTTTGGGCTGCTATTACCTCATGCTGGCCCTGCTGACGCGGGACGAATGGAACGATAAGACGGCGCTTTTTTATGCGCTGGCCTGCGTGTTCGCCAACGGCACCAAGCCGTATATCAATCTGCTGTGGGTCGTGCTGCCGCTGATTTTACGGAAATCCGAGTGGAAGGTGCGTTTCAGCCGTGCCGTGTACGCCGTACTGACCGCTGCGGGCGCACTGGCGCTGACCCTCGGTGTGGAGCAGTACGGCACGCTTTTGCGCCATAACTACGGCGCGATTGCCCGCCAGGGCGGCACCACCGTGAACGGCGGTGCGCAGCTGCTGTTTGTTTTGAAAAATCCGTTGCGTTATATCGCGGTTTTGTTGGGTACACTCTATGAGAATGATGGTTTCCTGGGCCAGCTGGGGCTTTTCGGCTGGAAGGATATGCCGATTGCGTTTATCAGCATCACCGCACCGCTGGTGCTGCTGGCGGCGGCGATGCTCTGCACCGCGCAGACCGACACGCTGGGCCGACGCCGCATGGGCTGGCTGGGCGCGTTCGGCCTGTTCTACGCCGTGGGCGCCATGACCGCCATGTACATCACCTACACGCCGGTGGGCATGGTGCGCATCGTGGGTCTGCAAACGCGGTACTTCCTGCCCGTCTGGCTGCTGCTGGTGCTGGCCGCGGCGGCTGTGCTGCGGTGGGTGCTGGCCCCGCGGCTGACCGCGGCCAAGGGCGAGGCGCTGGCGGTAACGCTGTGCGGCTGGTATGCGTTTGCCGGGGCCGTGCTTTTGTTCCAGCATTACTTTGTGGGACCGGTGTATACGATTTATAAGTAAAGAAAAGGCTTCTCCCCTCGGGGGGAGAAGCTGTCACCGAAGGTGACTGATGAGGGGCGGGTGTGCTCCGGCACGCCGTTCACGGGCAATTATGGCAAGGCCGCCCCTCATCCGGCCCTACGGGCCACCTTCCCCCACGGGGGAAGGCTTACCACAACATGAAAGGAGGCTCGCGCCCATGCTGCATCTACTCTACGCCCTTGCGCTGCTGCTTCTGCTCTGCGGGGCCTGTGCGATTCTGGCGGAGCGGTTTACTCTCTCCCCCGCCTTGCTGCCGCTGCCGGTATTGAGCGGCGCGGTGGTCGTGCTGTATCTCTGCGGGGTCGCGGGTTTTCTGCGCGTTGGCGCTGTGGCTGTACTGCTGGCGCTGGCCGCCGTGTGGGTCGTCGGGCTTGTGCAATACCGCCCCGCCGGGGTGGCCGCTGCCTGGAAAAGAGCGGCCTCCGCCCCCGGTTTCACGCTGTTTTTAGGCGGTGCTGCGTTTATCTGGCTGCTGTTCTGTGTACAGCAGCCGATGTTTACCCAGTGGGATGAGTTCACGGCGTGGGGCCTGGCCCCCAAGATGGTCGTGGAGCGCGGCGCATTCTATGTGGCCTACCCGGTCAACCTGAAGGCATCCTTCACCTACCCGGCAACGAGTCTGATCACATTTTTGTTCCAGCCCTTCGGCCCTTGGGCCGAGTGGGCCTGTCTGGCCGCCATTGACACGCTGGCGCTGGCCTGTCTGGCCGCTGCGTCCGCCCTGCCGCGGGAGCGCTGGGCGGGCGGCGTGCTCGTGTTCGCGGCGGGGTTCCTGCTGCCGTTTTTCTTCTCGGCCACGCCTACGGGCAGCTACGCAGCGCAGTACGTCAACGCCATGGCTGACCTGCCGCTGGCGATGCTGTTCGGCGGCACGCTCTGCCTGTATTTCGCGGTGGGACGCCGCAAAATCGCCTACTGGCTTGTTGTGCTGCCGCTGGCCGTGCTGACGCTGACCAAGGACATCTGCTTTGCCTACGGGCTGATCGCGGCATTCCTGATCGGGCTGGATCTGTGGCTGGCCGCAGACGAGCCCTGCAGAAAGGCGTTCCCCAAGGCTCTGCTCCGGGCGGGCGCACTGGCTGTTATCGTGCTGGCAGCGTTTTCAAGCTGGGGCCGCTACACGGCGGCTGTCACCCCCACGGCGGACACCGCCGCGAGCGTCGGCAGTGAGGGCCTGAGCTACGGCGCGGTATTGGTCGGCGGCGTAAAGCAGCTGCTGGGCATGGGCCGCACCGAAAAGTTCGCGCAGATCATGGCTGCCATGGGCAGCGCGTTCTTTACGCGGCGCATCTGCCTTTTGGGCGGCGGCATCATGGCTGTGGCTGCCATTACGATGGTCGCCGCCGCGGCATGGCTGGCCGCCGACAGGGGCGCACCGCGCCGCCGCGTGCTGGCCGCGCATCTGGGGTTTGCGTTCTGCTTTGCTGCGCTGTATCTGTTCCATCTGATTCTGTACAACTACAACTTCTCCGACCTGGAGGGACTGGCTCTCAAGGACTATGACCGCTATCTGGCCCCCTACTATCAGGCATGGATGCTGGCGATGCTCTGCCTGCTGGCGCGCGGCGCGCGGGAGCGGCTGGCGCAGCTGGCGACGGGCGGCGCGGCGGCAGTGATTTTTGCCGTATTCTGCTGGCGCGGCGTGCCCGCGGCGGGCTTCTGGTCCGGTGTCGACAGCCTGTACACGCTGCGCGCCGACGTGCAAGACCGCGCCGACACGATGAACACCGTGCTGGGCTGGCCGGACCGCGTGCTGGTCATCAGCCAGGGCGACGACGCCACGCGATGGTATTATTATCGGTACGAGCTGACCGCGCAGGTCGTGAACGGCTTTGGCGGCTTCTATGGCCGTCTGGGCGAGACGCAGGACCGCTGGGACAGCGATTTTATGAATCTGGTCGAGAGCGAAAACTGGACGCTCTACGACTACAAGGCCGTCTGCGTGCCGGACACGCTGGTCGCCTACATGGCCGAGAAGGACTGCGATTATATCCTGATCGACCGCGCGGACGACTATCTGCAGCGGGAGTTCAGCCCCCTGTTTGAGGGCGGGCTGACCAACGACATGCCCGCAACGCTCTATCATTTTGAGGGCGCGGACGCGGCAGTGCCGTTCAAGCTGGCAGCTGTGGCAGAAAGCGGGGTGGAGTAAATGCGTAAACCGCTTTTGAAGGCGCGGCAGCTGCTTTTGCTGGCGTATCTGCTGACGGCGGTGCTCTGGGTGGTGCGGTGCCTCGTCGGCTGCGGCGTCATGCTGAACTACAAGCTGCAGGGCAAAATGCCCCAGACGCACGTGGATGCCGCCGAGCTGGTGACCGAGAGCTTTGCGCCCTATTCATCCAACGAATGGTGGACGCCGCCGGACAACGACCCGGCGTGGTATCTTTCCACCGACAGCGACCCGCATATTTACTGGCAGGGCCAGGGGTATATCGAGACCGTCGTGCTGGACGCGGCACACCGTCTGCCCCCGGGTGGCGTGGCGCTGTACTATCTCAAGCCCGGCCAGACCGACTACACCGAGGCGCAGAAAGTCTACGCCAAAGTCACCGCCCCCGGCGTGTACACGTTCGATCTGGGCGGCCAGTGGGTCACGGGCCTGCGCATCGACCCCGACAGCGTGGGCGGCGTGCCGACGCTGTTTACCGGCATTGATCTGAACCCTCTGCGCCCATGGTACACCCGCTTTGTCCCGACGGCTGGCTGGTGGCTGGTGCTGGCGTTTGTGCCGGCAGTGGCGGCGGCGATGGCGAGCGCGGTTTGTTCCTTCTTTATAAAGAAGGATTCGTAGGGAAGGGATTTATCCCTCCCGAGGTGTGTGCGCTGGCGGAGACCTCCCCGGAGGGGTCAAGACCCCTCCCTACGGACTAACGTTCACGGGTGCTTTGTAGGGAGCGGTCTTGACCGCTCCGTGCCCGTGTGCGGCAATGGAAAACTTCACGGGAGGGATGAATCCCTCCCCTACTATTTCCCCGTAAAGGAGCTGACCCTATGGAACTACTCTGCGTACTGGCGGCGGTGGCGGCGCTGTTCTGCGGCTGCGCGGTGCTGACGCTGAAATGCCGCGTCCCGGCATCCGTCGCACCACTGACGGCACTGTCCGCCATCGTCGCGGTGCTGACACTGGCCGCAATGGCGGGCGTTCTCTACCCCGCCGCGTGGCTGCTGTATCTTCTCTGTCTGGCGGGCGGCGTCTGGGTCGCAGCATCCTGCAGGGGCAGCACCGGCGCGGCGCAGCGCCTTTTCACCCCGGGCAGCGTGCTGTTCTGGGGCATGGCGCTGGCGTTCACGGTCTACTTTTTTGTGCGGCAGCCTATGGCGACGGACTTTGACGAGCTGAGCCTGTGGGCAACGGCGGTCAAGATCACGAAGGTCAACGACAGCCTGTACGCCACCGCCAAGCTGGGCACGCCCTGGGCCGCGACCCAGAACCCCGGCCTGCCGCTGCTGGCGTATTTCTTCCAGTTTTTCGGCGATTATGCAGATTGGAAAATTTACGTCGGTTATGACATTTTGTATTTTTCCGTATTTGCCGCCGTTGTGGGGGCTGTCCCGCGGGAAAAATGGCGCGTGGCCGTGCCGATGGCCGCCGTGCTGTGGTGCGTGCCGTTCTTCTTCACGAACTACAACCACACGATCTACCTGACGACCACCTACATGACCAGCTACGGCGACGTGCCTGCGGGGCTTGTGTTCGGCGGCGCGGTGGCCGCGTGGCTGGCGCTGCGCCAAAATTCAGCCCCCAAGTGGGCCGTGCTGCCGATTCTGGCGCTGTCTGCCAACATCAAGGCCAATACGTTTGTATTGGCGCTGGTGGCGGCGGGGCTGGTGGCTGTGGACGAGTGGCTGTTTGCCGACGACGGCGATTTCAAGGCCGGTCTGCTCCCCCGCACCGGGTTCAGCCTTGCCTGCTTTGCCGCGCCGATGGCAATATACTATCTGTGGAATGTGCGCTATGTCGGCTGGCTCGTCAGCCGCAGCGCCAGTGATTCCGGCGTCGGCGAGACGAGCGCCCCGCTGTCCGCCGTCGTGGTCAACGGCATTAAAATTCTGCTGGGACAGCCGGTGGAGGGCTTTTACGCCGAGCGCGAGGCACAGTTCCGCACTGCGATGGCCGACATGGGCCACCAGTTCTGGACGAGTGACGGCAAGCTGAGCATGATCGGTCAGGGCCGCAATGTGGTCGCGCTGATTGCCATCGTGTTTGCCGTGGCGATCCTGGCTGCAGCGTCGCGGCGGCTCAAGGCACGCATCGCGGTCATTGGTGCGCTGTCCGGCGTCTGCTTTTTGGGGTATAACCTCGAACTGGCGCTCAGCTACGGTTTTATCTTTAAGCCGTTCCAGGCCGAGCAGCTGACCGACTACAACCGCTACATTTACAGCTATTACATCGGCTGGTTCATCCTGGCGCTGGGGTGTCTGTCGGTTTGCAGCCACAGCAGATCACGGTCAAGTGTGAGGCCGACGGCCCGACAGCGGTTTTTGCCACCACCCGCCGCCAGCCGCGCCTTGCGTTTGAGTTGTTTGTGCTGGTGCTGGCCGTTGCCATGCTGTTCCGCCAGGGCCAGCTGATTCTGCCGCAGCTCAGCGTACTGGGCTTTGCGGACAGCGAGTTCACCGACCGCCGCGCCGAGCGCGCCGAGGCCGTGCTGGTCTGCAGCTATTCGCCCCCGACCGTGTGTTCTACGTCAGTCAGGGCGATAACGGCGAGGGTTGGTTCAGCGCCGTGTTTGATTTTTACCCGGTGCTGGTGGACTGGTGGCACGGTGACCACGGCCCCGATTACCGGCGAAACCAAATGAACGGCGGTGGCGGTACGTTTGGTCTGCCGGAACTCAAGCCAGACGAGGGCGTAAAAGCAACCTATTATCACGCTATTACGGCAGATGAACTGGATGCCATCGTGCGCGGCAACGGCTGCACGGTGTTGTACATCCAAAAACTGGACGATATTTTTGTGCAAAGTTACAGCGACCTGTTTACGGATAAATTGGCCGCCGCCCAGGCAGGGGAGACCCTGCTGTACCGCGTGACCGATGCGGGCTATGCCCCGGTGGAAATGCAAGGGGGTGCCGCATGAAACGGTTGAAAACTTTCTTCGCCCGCCGCGGCGCGGTGCCTGCGGCCTGTTACATTTTTGCGGTGGCCGTCTGGCTGGTGCTGAGCCTGGCCCATGCAGGCAGCGATGCCCTAGCCAAGGCCCAGGGGCGCATGACCGAGCAGATCATCCCGGTGCAGAGCTGGCAGTTGGTGGGCCTGGAACCCGCCGAGGAGCAGGCGACCGCGGAGTCGGCCCTGACCCTGACCACCACCAACGGTGACCCGCAGATGATTTTGGAGGATGTCTCCGGCCAGGTGGTGCGCACGCTGAGCTACACGGTAACGTTTGATGGCGACGCCCGTGAGATGTGCCTGTATTACACCACGAAAGTGGGCGAGGATTACAGCCAGGATCGCCGCGTGTTCCCGCAGAACCTTGGCAACGGCCAGTACTTGTACACGCTGCCCCGCACGAGCATTGCGGCATTGCGCCTGGACCCCTGCAGCCCGGACGAGAACAAGACGGTGGATCTGACCTTTGCCCCGGGGACCCTGACCCTGAACGCCGCCTCGACTCTGCCCGCCTGGTGGCAGTACCTTGTCCCCACCTGGTATCAAACCTTCTGCCTCATCCTCTACCCCGCCCTGTGCGCATCGGCGGTCAGCCTGATTCGTTCCTTCTTTGCAAAGAAGGAACCGAAGAAACTCTAAACAAAAATGGGAGATACGGTCGCAGACCGTATCTCCCATTTTTAATTTAAAGTTCTTTTGGTTCCTTTTCTTTCAAGAAAAGGGACAAATCAGGTCACCTTCAGCGCGCGCTGGATGCGGTAGATGAGGTAGCGGAACAGGCCGACAATTAAACTGCACTCGACCCAGATGTAGTTGGGCAGGTTTTTCCAATGGAACTTCGGCTTGTTCAGCTTCGGCAGGGCTACCCAGGCTTCGTGGAAGCCTTTCGCATAATCGTTGCCAAACCCACGGAACCGGAACATCACCACTTTCAGCAGATACCCCAGCACCATCGGGATCAGGTTCAGCAGCATCATCAACAACGGCTGGTTCTTGTAGGGCAGCAGGATGCTGTTGCGCCCGCTCTGGATGCTCTTAAACGGGTTGTAGCGCACCGCACCTGTGTGGCACCGCAGATGTGGCGGCACCGCGCCGTTGGGCAATAAACGTTCTTGTAACCAAAGTTGTTCGCACGCCAGCTTAGGTCCACGTCCTCGTAATACGCGAAAAACAATTCGTCAAAAACGCCGATTTTATCCAGAATGGATTTTCTGTACAGCGCCGCGCCGCCGCATGCGCTGAACACACGGCAGGGCTTTGTATAGCGGCTGGCCTTTAAGCCGTCGCCGCGCTTGCAGGCAAACCCCAGGATAGTCACGTAATCGCCCGCATCATCGGCAAGTTCCGGCTCGTAAAAGCGCAGCATCAGGCTGCTGACGGCAAAGATCTTGGGGTCGGCCTCAGCGGTTTTGAGCAGCTCCGCCAGCCAGGTCGGCTCGGCAAAGGCGTCGTTGTTGAACAGAGCCATGTACTCGCCTTTGGCAATGGCTATGCCCTGGTTGACCGCGTGGGAAAAACCGGTATTCTCGGCGTTTTCAATCAGTGTAGCGGTCGCGGCCGCAATAGCTGCGGGCAATCTCCAGGCTCTCATCCGTGGAGCCATTGTCAATGACGATCAGTTCAAAATCCTGCTCGGTCTGTGCCCAGATGGACTCGATGGAATCACGCAGCCAGCCCGCGCCGTTCAGGTTCGGGATGATGACAGATGCTTTCATGACGCCTCCTCAACGGTAATAGTAGTAGGCCAGCTGGCTGTGCAGCGCGGCGGTAAACACCATCGCGGCCACAGCCACAAACAGGATGACCAGCCCCGCCACGACCAGCGCACGGATCAGGTACGCCCGGGCCAGCCGCCTGCGGGCAGGGTCCTGCGTGCCGCCAAAAAGCTCCACACCACCGCCAGCACGAACCCGGCAATGGGGATGGCGAACAGCAGCATGGCCGCCGTCGTCGCGCCCTGGCTCATAGCGTCGATGCGGTCCTCCTCCAGGTCCTGCTCGTACAGCGGCTCGCCGGTCTCAACGGTGCCCTCCGGGGACTGACGCATGGACTCCAACAGAGCCTCGCCCATCGGGATATGCGGCAGCGGTGCGCCGCACTTGGGGCACCGCTCGTCGTACGGGGCAGTCAGCAGACCGCAGTTTTTGCAAAAATGTGCCATAAAAACCTCGTTTATTCGTCGAATGCCAGATTGCGGTCCAGCTGGGTGTTCAGGATGATCTGGGTGTTGGTGGAACCCATCTTCTGCATCTTGGTCAGCAGATGCTCCAGTGCGTCGATGTCGGTGCAGCTTACCTTAATAATAAAATTGTAACTGCCTGTCACGCGGAAGCACTGCAAGACCTGGGACTCCTGCTCGATCATCGCCAGGAAGCTGGCGCGGGTCGCTGCGTCCACCAGTACCGAGATCAGCGCCTCGACCCGGGCGGGCGCGTCGGGGTGGCGCAGCACGACAGTGTACCCGCCGATGACGCCCTCCTGCTCCAGGCGGTGGATGCGGCTGGATACGGCGGGACTGGTCAGGCTGACCCGCTGGGCGATGTCCTTAACGGGCATACGCGCATTTTCCGCCAGCAGTTGTAGGATTTTGTGGTCCAAATCGTCCATGGATTGACTCCTTGTTGTTGTTTTGTGTAATGCGCACAAAAAAATAAAGTGAAGTATACAATCACTGTTATCTTTAACAAAATTGGAAAAGTGTGCTTTTTTCGTGGCGGCAACTAAATATAATTAAGCATTGGTTTATTATAATGTTTTTAAAAACAAATTGCAAGGGGGACGTTTGACAAATTAAGGAAAAAGGCTATAATAATAGCTGTAATCAATCAAGCGACGCATCAATATGGCGATGCATAAATTTACGACATTCACTGACCTTTATATACTTTCCCACCCCTCTATGCACAAAAGCCCGCAGATTTTCTGCGGGCTTTTGTGTTTGTATTAAACAAACATCTCCGCACTTCTCGGCGGCAATTTCGGCACCGCCGGCAAGGGCGCGGCTGCCGCCCGCCAGGCGGCAGGGGATACCCCCACCTCCCGTTTAAACACCCGGCACAAATAGTTCGCCCCCGAAAACCCCGTCATCCCGGCAATCATCTCCAAATTGTACTCGTCGCTCAAAAGCAGTGCCTTCACGGCCTCAATGCGCACATTGGTCAGGTACTTCCCCGGCGACACGCCAATCTCCTGCTTGAACGTCCGTACCAGGTGGCTCTTCGTCACGCCCAGTTGTTCGCTCAATTCCTCCACGCCGTACAGTGCCATGTAATTCTGCCGGATGGCCGCCACTGCCTCGGCCACCAGCGGCGGCAGGGGGCGGGCTGTCTCATCCGCCTTGCCCAGGGCGCACAGCAGGCCGTAGGCCAGGGGGGCACTGCCGCCGCCGTGCAGCTGTGCGATCAGCTCCGCCGCGCCGGGGCAGGCAGCGCCATCGGCCCAGCAGGGCGTGCCCATACTTAGTAGGTAGGCGTCGGCACACAGGCCGGTCAGCCGCACGGCCACCAGGTGGCAATCGGTCTGCGGCGTCAGCACCAGGGGGGCAGGGCCCAGCAGAATATCGCCGCTTTGGCCCGGGCGGTCAACGCCGTCCAGCAGGCACGCCCCGCGGGAAAGCACCCCCACCCACAGGCCGTCTCCGGCCAGAGCCAGCGGCGCTGTGCCGTCCAATTCCGCCGTTTCGGCAGCGGTGCAGTAAATTTCCGGGTCAAATATCAATTTCAACACCTCTATATCAATAAAATGCTATTTTCAAACCAATTGTAACCTGTTATTATAGTCTTGTCAAGAAAGACAGCCCCCTCTACCCGGGCTGCAAACCACTGTATACATTTGGAGGATGAGCATTATGGCTTCCATTAGCTGCCGTCACGTTAAGAAAGTTTATCCCGGCAATGTTGTTGCTGTTCCTGATTTCAGCCTCGAGATCGCTGATAAGGAATTTATCGTTTTCGTCGGTCCTTCCGGCTGCGGTAAGTCCACCACCCTGCGTATGATCGCTGGCCTGGAGGAGATCTCCGGCGGCGAGATGTACATCGGCGACCGTCTGATCAACGATGTTCCCCCGAAAGATCGCGACATCGCCATGGTCTTCCAGAACTACGCTCTGTACCCGCACATGACCGTGTACAAGAACATGGCCTTCGGCCTGGAGCTGCGCAAGATGCCCAAGGACGACATCGACAAGCGCGTTCGTGAAGCTGCCAAAATCCTGGAAATCGAGCACCTGCTCGACCGTAAGCCGAAGGCTCTGTCCGGTGGTCAGCGTCAGCGTGTTGCCCTGGGCCGCGCTATGGTCCGTAACCCGGCCGTCTTCCTGCTCGACGAGCCTCTGTCTAACCTGGATGCTAAGCTGCGTACCAGCATGCGTACCGAGATCATCAAGCTGCACAAGAAGCTGGCTACCACCTTCATCTACGTTACCCATGACCAGACCGAGGCCATGACCATGGGCGATCGCATCGTCGTCATGAAGGACGGCCTGATCCAGCAGGTCGATACTCCGCAGAACCTGTACGATTATCCCTGCAACATCTTCGTCGCAGGCTTCATCGGCAGCCCGCAGATGAACTTCCTGGACGGCACCCTGAAGAAGACCGGCGACCAGTTCACCGTTGATCTGGCCGGCAGCGACATTCCTCTGCCCAAGGAGAAGACCGCTGACGGAAAGCTGGACGCTTACGTTGGCAAGACCCTGAAGGTCGGCATCCGTCCCGAGGACATCAAGGACGACGAGGAATTCCTCGAGAAGCATCCCAACAGCCACATCTCGCTGAGGTCGAAGTCTCCGAGCTGATGGGCGCTGAGATCTACCTGTACCTGACCTACCAGGGCCAGAACCTGATGGCTCGTGTGGCTCCCACCTCCAAGTCTCGCCGCGGCGACAAGATCGTGGTTGCTATGGATACCAACAAGATTCACCTGTTCGATCCCGAGACCGAGCTGACCCTGCTCAACTAATTTTTACAGCATTCATAGCGGTTCCGTTGCGGCGGAACCGCTTTTTTAGTAATACTGCGCCGCAAAAGCCGCGCTGCATCGACAGCTGACGGAGCACAGCGGCACCAAACGGGGGACATCCCATGCACATCACCAGATCACCTGCAGCCATGCTGCGTGGCGCTGCGCCAACAGGCGGATTCTCTGCCTGCGGCGATCCACCAACTGGTGGAATTGGTGCAGAAAAGCGGCTGCCTGACCGACACCGTACAATTTGAACAGGATGTCCTGGAACGTGAAAAAATGGGCGGCATCTGCATGGGCCGCGGGCTGGCCATCCCCCACGCCAAAAGCGCAGGGGTGGCCCATGCCGAGCTGGCCGCCTTAACGCTGGACCCGCCGCTGCCCTGTGATACGCCGGACGGCGAGCCGGTGCGGCTGCTGTTTTTGATCGCTGCACCGGCAGATGCCAACGACCTGCATGTGCAGATGCTGGCGGGCCTGGCCACCCTGCTGCTGGATGAGGTCTGCCGCGCCTGCAGATGCTGGATGCCCCCACGCCAACGGCTTTTTGCAGCCTGATCGCCCGGCACGAGGAACCCGCTCCGCCGCCTGCAGAGGAGAGCCCTGCCGCCGAGACGCCGCCGCCCACGGCCCAGTACCGGCTGCTGGCGGTTACGGCCTGCCCCATGGGCGTGGCCCACACCTACCTGGCGGCCGAGGCCCTGCGCAAAGCGGCGCAGGAGCGGGGCGTGACCATCAAAGTGGAGACCAACGGCGCGGTGGGCGTGAACGATGAGCTGGAAAGCGACGAGATCGCCGCCGCAGACTGCATCATCATTGCCGCCGACAAGGGCGTGTCGATGGCGCGGTTCGTGGGCAAGCGTCTGGTAACAGTCTCGGCCGGTGACGCGGTGCGCAATGCTGACGCCGTGCTGAACAAGGCGCTGAACAGCAAGGTGCCCGTCTACCGCGGCGGCAACGCCTTCCGCACCAGCGATTGGCAGCAGCTGGGCCGCGAAACGTACCGCCACCTGATGAGCGGCATCTCCTACATGATTCCCTTTGTGGTGGTGGGCGGCGTCATGATCGCCCTGTCACTGCTTTTGGCGCAGATGGGCCTGGCGCAAAAATCACCGACCTGATGACGAACGTCGGCAACGCTGCGTTCAGGATGATGTACCCCGTGCTGGCTGCGTTCATCGCTTACAGCATTGCGGACGCCCCGGCTTTATGCCCGGCTTGATGGGCGGCTACATGGCACAGCTCGGCACCACGGCGGGCAATAAGCTCAGCTGGGTGTCCTCCGGGTTCTGGGGTGCGCTGATCGCCGGTTTTGCGGCAGGCCTGCTGGTGCGTTTTTTGAACAGGCTGGGCAAAAAAATACCGGAAAACCTGCAGCAGGTGCGCAGCAGTTTTTTAACGCCGCTGCTTAGTTTGCTGGGCATTGCGGCGCTGATGGCGCTGGCGGTCAACCCGCCGCTGGGACGCTTTAACCAAAAGCTGTACCGTGCGCTGGATTCGATGCGCGGCGGCAGCCGTCTGACGGTGGGCGCTGTGCTGGGTGCGCTGATGGCCACCGACTATGGCGGGCCCATCAACAAGGCCGCCTACCTGACCGGCACGCTGGCTTTGGTCAGCGACCAGCTGGACATTATGGCGGCGGTCATGATCGGCGGCATGGTGCCGCCCATCGGCGTGGCGCTGGCCTGCCTGCTGTTCCCGCACCGCTTCACCAGGGAGGAGCGTCGAACCGTGCCGCAAAACCTACTGATGGGGGCATCCTTTGTAACCGAGGGTGCGTTGCCTTTTGCGCTGCGTGATCCGCTGCGCGTGGTGCCCGCCTGCATGGCAGGCAGCAGCCTGGCCGGTGCGCTGGCTGTGCAGTTTGGCTGCCGCTGCCCGGCCCCCCACGGCGGGTTGTTCCTCATCGCGGTGATCGATAACCCCATCGGATTTTTGGTTGCTCTGCTGTGCGGCAGTTTGCTGACGGCACTCATCATGGGCGCACTGAAAAAGCCGGTGAAGGGGTAAGAGGGCGGATGCAAGCATCCGCCCCTACAATACACGGCTGAATTTTCAAGGGATGTGCTTTCCACGGCGCATCCCTTTTGCTTTACTCCACTACCTCGCACCCGGGGAAATAATAGGTCAAAATTTCCCGCCAATCGGCGCCGCCTTCGGCCATGGATTGGGCGCCGTGCTGGCTCAGGCCCACGCAATGGCCGTAGCCGCGGGTGGTAAAGGCGAACGTGCCGTCGGCGTACTGCACGGCAAAACAGGTCGAACGCAGGGCCAGTGCCCGCCGCAGCCGCGTGCCGGAAAAAGCTTCTCCGCAGACGGACATCGAAGCTACATATCCGGCCTCGTCCAACTGCGCCGCGCCAAACCAGGCGGCGGGGGCGGTGTCAGCCAGTGTCTCCGGCTCCAAACCAAGGCCCTGCAAAATGGCATCCACCTGCTCGCAGCTGTAGGTGATGGTCGTCTCGTAGCCGTCGGCCGTCTTGTCCCAGGGGGAGGCCACTCCCTGCAGGTAGGGCAGGGCCGAGGTCCACACGTTCTGGCTGGCCTCGGTCACGCCGTTGCTGATGCTGTGGTAGCAGGCGGCGGCCGGTGCACCGCCATAGCACAGCAATGCCCCGGCGGCTCCGTCCGCCAGCGCGGCAAAGCGGCTGTAGTAGGCAGTGAAATCATCGCCCCAGCGCGCTTTCAATACCTCGGTATCCGTCCACCCGGCGCAGAGGGCCGAATTGACCTGCATCGGCGCCCCCAGCGCCAGTGCATAGCTGTGGCTGGCCACCATCTGGGCCAGCAGGGTGTCGTCGTTCCAGGTCGGCGGCATCTCGCAGGCGGCGGCACCGATGAGAAAGTCCCGCACGCTCACTACCCGGTTGGTTTCGGTGTCGGCGTCATACAGGGTGATGTCCGCCGCTGCCAGCGCGGCATCAGGGACGGTGGTATCGTTTTGAGCATTGCTGGGCGGCATCGTGGGCAAAGGCTGCGGCGTGGCGGCGGGGGAGAGATCGTCCGCCTGGACAGAATCCGTTGGGGGTGTGGGCGCGGCAGGCGGTACCAGCAGCGCAGCAAAAGGTGCAGCCGCCGCCAGAAGGGCAAAAGCGAAAACGGCAAGGGATGATTTTTTCATAGATGGGCACTCCATGCTTGCAATTTGGGGCGCGTGGCGGTACAATGTTTTGTATCCAGCGCTTGTACATTCTATGAAACAAGCCTGCCATCTTATGAAACAACGGGGGAAGACCCATGCAAAATAAACGATTCTATGCGGTTCTTGTACTGGCTGTCGGCATCGTGCTGGCGGCGCTGCATGTAGCGGACCTGCTGCAGTGGATGGATGCTTCCACCGGCTTTGCGCTGCAAGCCTCGGTGTGGGCGCGGTATCTGCCCTGGCTGGCGGCGCTGGCGCTGCCCTACCTGCCTGCTCGGCGGGTGGCTGCCCAGCCCACAGAGCTAACCGACACCAACCTGCCCCTGGGCTGCTGCATGTTGATGACAGGCGCGCTGCTGCTGGGCAGCGGTCTGCTGTCGGTGTCCTCGGCCCAGACGATCTCCGCCTACCCGGAACTGTACGCCACCACCCCGGCCTGGACCGCCTGGGCGGACGTCATCACGCCGGTGCTGGCAGGTGCATGGCTGCTGGTGTACGGCTGGCGCGCCCTGACCGGCTTTGGCGTGCGCCGCCAGAAATTGGGCGGCGCACTGCCGGGCCTGGTGCTGCCGCTGGCTTTTTTATGGCGGCTGGTGTGGCGGTTCCAGTTTGTGCCTGCCTCGCTGGGGCGCATCCCCTGCACGCTGCGGGTACTCAGTGCTGTGGCGGCGCTGCTGTTTGCGGTGGTGCTGCTTAAAGTGTTTTTGACGCCGGGCCTGCCCTGCGGTCACACGCTGTTTGCCGCCGGGGCCGGGTGTTTTCTGCTGTGCACCTGCATCGAGCTGCCACAAACGCTGTTTGAGGCTTTCAATGGTATGCTGACCATGCCTGATCTGCTGACCGGCCTGGCCATGGGTGTGTTTGGCCTGTGCGGCCTGGCCTGTACCTGGGCCGCCGCCGGGGAAGAAACGGAATAAAGGCAACACCGCACAATTCCCGCCTTACGGCTTAAGCACCGCTCCGGCGGCTGCGGCACGGCAACTGCGTTGCCAAAATGCTCGATAATACACAAAGTATTATCTGCGCTTTTGGCTTAGCATCTGCCGCACCTCGCTCGCCGTATCGGCACTTAGAATTATGCGGTATTACCTAAATATTGTAAATAGGAAAACCCGCGCTCTCGGCATTGCCGGAAAGCGCGGGTTTTATGTTGTGTGGCGGGCGGACGGTGTTTTTGACCCCTCTGGGAGGGGGCTCCCGCGAAGCGGGTGGGGAGAGCTTTGGATGGAAGGCTCTCTCCCTCCGTCTGCGCTTACGCGCAGATGCCTTCCTCTGTGAGGGAGGCTTTTAGTTGACGTTATGATTCTCTCCTTCGCCGCGCCTTATCCTGTACCTCGCCTACGGCGCCGTGGATGCGGGTATTCAGCATGCTTACGCCAAACAGCGTCGGCCCGGCCAGGCCAAGCAGGGCCACCAGCACCAGCGTGCCGCCCAGATCCAGCTTGACCAGCCCCAGCCAGGGGGCCAGCAGCAACGCGCCGCCGTAGCCGATGACTGCCATCGCTCCCCAAAGTACCCAGTGCCAGGTGTTGAACGGGCGGCAGACGCCCCACAGTACCATCAGGCCCACTGTCAGCACCACGATCGTACTGATGGTGCCCAGGTAATCGCTGGACAGGTCAAAGGCAAAGCAGAACCCCTGCGCCAAAAATACCAGTAAAAAATCCGTTATGCCGCCGGGCAGCGCCGCCCGCAGCACGTTGGAGATAAACCGCCCGTGCACCCGCTCGTGGTTCGGCTCCAGCGCCAGAAAAAACGCTGGCGTACCGATGGTTGCGGCGCCGAGCAGCGACAGCTGCAGCGGCTGGAAACGGGTAGGCCAGCGGCAGCACCAGCGCTACGATGCTGAGCAAACCGAGAAGATGTTCTTGACCAGAAACAGCGACGCCGAGCGCTGGATGTTGTTGATGACCCGCCGCCCCTCGGCCACAACGCCGGGCAGCGCGGCAAAATCCGATTCCAGCAGCACAAGCTGCGCGACCTGGCTGGCCGCCTGCGCGCCCGACGCCATCGCGATGCCGCAATCAGCATCTTTTAACGCCAAAACGTCGTTTACGCCATCTCCGGTCATGGCTACCGTGTGGCCCTGCCTGCAAAGCATGGACAAGCTGGCGCTTCTGCTCGGGCGTGACGCGGCCAAAGACCGTGCATTTTTCGGCAGCCTCGGCCAGCGCCGCCTCACTTTGCAGCGTGGCGGCATCGACCCAGTGCTCGGCCCCGGCAATGCCCGCGTTGGCGGCCACATGGCTGACAGCCTGCGGGTCATCGCCCGAGATGACCTTGATCTTCACGCCCTGCTTCGCAAAGAAGCGGAACGTCTTGGGCGCACTCTCGCGGATGCGGTTCTGCAACGGCAGCAGAGCCAAAAATTCCAGCTGTGCGGGGTCGAGCGCCGCGGGCGGATCTGGCAGTGTGCCGTTATATTTTGCCAGCAGCAGCACGCGGCGGCCCTGGGCCAGCAGCGGGGTCAGCCTGTCGGCAAGCTCCCCCGCCCTGCTGCCCGCCAGCACGTCGGGCGCACCGACGACGTAGCACCCCTGCGCACCAAAGTCTTTGGCACTGTACTTGTACGCCGTGTTGAACGGGATGGTGCGCACGGCAGCCCATGCCGTGCCGCCCTGCCCGAAGCGGGCTGTCAGGGCGCGGGCCGTGTCGTTATCTGGCTGCTCTCCCGCATAGAACGCCGATAAAATCTCGGTGATGGGTGTATTTTCCGCCAGCGGCAGCGGGTCGTCCGCCTGCATGGTGCTCTCGGTGATCGTGCCGGTCTTGTCGACGCAGAGCGTGTCCACCCGGGCCAGCGTTTCAATGCAGTTCATGTCGCGGGTCAGCACCTTGCGGCGGGCCAGCCGCATCATGCTCACGGCCAGCGCAACGCTCGTCAGCAGGTACAGTCCCTCCGGGATCATTCCGATGAGTGCTGCCACTGTAGCGTCGACAGTCTCCTTCATGGACAGCTCCAGTACCCAATGCTGCTTCCAGATCAGCACCGCGCCGATGGGTACCAGCGCCACACCGATGAATTTTATCAGCTTGTCCAGGCTGCGCATCATCTCGCCGCGCGCGACCCTGTGACCGTCGGCCTGCGCCTCAGCGGTCAGGCGGCTGGCGTAGCTCTCGGCCCCGACACTTTGGTCAGCCGCGCCACGCAGTGCCCGGCGGCCAGAAAGCTGCCGGAACGCAGCCCGTCCCCTGGATTTTTGGCGAATGGGACGTGCTTCACCGGTCAGCAGACTTTCGTTGGCCTGGGCGCTGCCGTCCAGTACCACGGCATCGGCTGCAATCTGCTCGCCCGCGCCGATCTCGACCACATCGTCCTGCACAAGGTCGTCTGAGAGCACCTCGCACCACCGGCCGTCGCCGCAGGCAGCGCAGCTTCTGCGCTGAGACAAGAGTCAGCTCGTCGATGGTCTTTTTGGCGCGCAGCTGTTGGATAATGCCGATGAGGGTGTTCCAGAACACGATGCCCAGAAACCCCATGTTCAGCCAGGAACCAACGGACAGCAGCATGAGCGCCAGCACCAGAAACACGAGGTTGAAATAGGTACAGATATTGTCCCGCACGATCTCCCCGGTGGTTTTGGTGGGGGAGCGGGGCGGGCAGTTGGTCAGCCCTGCTGCGCGGCGGCTTTCCACCTCTGCCGCCGTCAGGCCGTGAATGGGCATACGAATGACCTCCTTGTTCCTTTTCTTATAAGAAAGGGAACCAAAAGAATTTTTAATACAAATACCGTTGCGGATGCAGGCCAAGCCGCGCCGGCGCGGGTACGGGGATATGATCGCAACGCTATTGGTTTAGTATACCCGCTGATTGTGAATAAAGCATGGCAAAACACAAAAAACGGTACACACCGCAAAGTGTGTACCGTTTTGAGTTTGCGGAAAAGAGAATTACACCTCTTCCAGTTCCCCGCGGGAGCTGGCTTTCAGGTAGGCGTAGATGAACCCGTCCAGGTCGCCGTCCATGACAGCCTGTACGTTGCCGCTTTCAAAGTTGGTGCGGTGATCCTTGACCAGCGTGTAGGGCATAAAGACGTAGCTGCGGATCTGATGGCCCCATGCGATCTCGTTCTGCACGCCCTTGATGTCGTCGATCTTGTCCTTGTGCTGCTGCAGAGCGATCTGGTACAGCTTAGCCTTCATCATTTCCATAGCGTACTCGCGGTTCTGCAGCTGGCTGCGCTGGGTCTGGCAGCTCGTCACGATGCCGGTGGGCTTGTGGATCAGGCGGACGGCGGAGGACGTCTTGTTGATGTGCTGGCCGCCTGCGCCGGAGGAGCGGTAGACCTGCATCTCGATGTCCTCGGGGCGGATATCCACCTGAATGGTGTTGTCCAGTTCCGGCATGACCTCAGGCTGGAGAAGCTGGTCTGGCGGCGGGCGTTGGCGTCAAAGGGGCTGACGCGCACCAGGCGGTGGACGCCGTGCTCACTCTTGAGCATGCCGTAGGCGTTGGGGCCCTTGACCATCATCGACGCGGACTTGAGACCGGCTTCGTCGCCGTCCTGATAATCCAGCACCTCCACGGTCATGCCGTGTGCCTCGGCCCACTTGTTATACATACGGTAGAGCATTTCGGCCCAGTCCTGGGCCTCGGTGCCGCCGGTACCTGCATGGAAAGTCAGGATAGCGTTGGAATGGTCGTACTCGCCGTTCAGCATGGTCATGAGCTGCAGCTCGTCGATGGACTTCTCGACGTCGTTGACAGCCTCCTCACCCTCGGCGGCCAGGGACGGGTCGTTCTCCTCCTCGATCATGAGCAGCAGGGTCTCGGCTTCCTCGTACTGGGTCTTCAGCTTGCCGAAGCGCTCCAGTTTGTTTTTCACTTCGCCCATCTCGCTGATGATCTTCTGGCTGCGGGCCTGGTCATCATAAAAGCCGGGCAGAGTCATCTGATGCTCCAGCTCGGCCAGACGCTTCTCGCTGGCTTCGATGGACAATGCGTCGCGCAGGTCATCCACGGCGGTCTTCATGCCGCCGAGCTTTGCTTTCAGTTCGTCAATCGTAATCATATATCGTTTCCCTCGTCACACATAAGTTGGCATAAAATTACATAGTACCATTATAAGCGAATTGGCGGGCGTTGTAAAGAGGGGCAGCGGCAGATTCATAATATTTGTGGGGAGGGATTTATCTCTCCCGGGCCGTGTACAGCGGCGCAAACAGCCCGGGTCGTCGAGGATGCCGACCCCTACGGTGTAGGGGCGGATTCCATATCCGCCCGGGGACGCTGTGGCCGCTACCAGGTCCCGCGGGAGGGACAAATCCCTCCCCTACAGACTTCCCCGCGGGCATCCGCCCACGTAAGACCGCGGGCCGGGCATGCCCGGCCCCTACAGAGCCGCTGTTAACGGCCAATTTGTATGCAATCTTGTAAAGTTTTTATGTTTTCTTTGCATTTATCCATTTGATGCGGTATAATGGCCTTATGTTACGGAAAGGATACCACACATGACACGTTACACAGGAAACCATTGCCCTGTCTGTGAACAGGCATTTACCGACGAAGATGACATCGTCGTCTGCCCCGATTGCGGCACCCCCTACCACCGGGCCTGCTGGCAGAAGGTCGGGGCCTGTATGCACAAGTCGGAGCACGCCGCCGGGTTTGAATGGCAGCCCGAGTTCGGTCCCGAGGCCGAAAAAGCCACGCAAGAGGCCACCTGCCCGAACTGCGGCACCCACAATCAGCCTGGCGCGGCGCAGTGCAGCCACTGCGGCTGTCCCCTGCCGAAGGACGACGGCCCCCGACCCGACCCGAAGGACAAGGACGCGCAGGTGCCGATCTACGCCCGCGACCCGTCCACCGTGCATAAGCCCGACAACAGCCGCACGGCCCCCGGCCCCCGCATCGACACCTACACCGCCGACGACAACGGCGGCATCTGCCGCCGCGAGATCGGCCCCGAGGATACCATCGACGGCATCAAGGCCAAGGACTGGGCCGCCTACGTGGGCCGCAGCCCGATGTACTACCTGATGCAGTTTTTCCGCATGAGCATGACGAAGCAGAAGGTCACAGTCTGCCTGTCGGCATTCCTGTTTGGGCCTGCCTATCTGCTTTACCGCAAGATGTGGAAGGAGGGTCTGCTGACAGCCCTGCTGTCCATCGTTTTGAGCGTGCCGTCGCTCATCGCCATTGTGGCGACCTTCAACCCGTCGCTGTTCGGCAGTATGCCGCTGCATTGGGTGCCCGTGGCCGCCGACGTCTGTGCCATTGCGGACTGGATCGTCAGGATTTTGCTGGGGCTTTTCTCGGTCTGGCTGTACCGCAACACCTCAAAGAAAAATATTGATAAAATCTACAGCGAATACCCCGAGGGCGACGCCCGCACCGATGCCCTGCTGCAAAAGGGCGGCACCAGCATCTGGGCGGCGCTGCTCTACTTTGGCATCGTGCTGCTGCTCTCCTCGCTGGTCATCAATCTGGCCGGGCCGGGCTTTGTTCAGTACGCCATGGCCATGGCCGGGTATTAAGGCAACACCGCACAATTCCCGCCTGACGGCTTAAGCACCGCTCCGGCGGCTGCGGCACGGCATCTGCGTTGCCAAAATGCTCGATAATACACAAAGTATTATCTGCGCTTTTGGCTTAGCAGCTGCCGCACCTCGCTCGCCGTATCGGCACTTAGAATTATGCGGTATTGCCTTAAGTTGCTACCACACCCCAACGCAGGGTGTTTAATTTAGGAGGAAAACTATGAAAACTGCACTGGTGATTATGGCCGCCGGTATCGGCTCCCGCTTCGGCGGCGGCATCAAACAGCTGGCCGCAGTCGGCCCCAACGGCGAGATCATCATGGATTACTCGATCCACGATGCCATCGAAGCTGGGTTTGACAAGATTGTCTTTATCATCCGCCACGACATCGAGGAGGCCTTTAAAGAGGCCATCGGCGACCGCATTGAGAAGATCTGCGCCGACCTGGGCGTTGAGATCGACTATGCGTTCCAGGCACTCGAGAACGTGCCGGAGGGCTTCTCCGTGCCCGAGGGCCGCTCCAAACCCTGGGGCACCGGCCAGGCCGTGCTGGCCTGCAAGGGCATCATCAAGGAGCCGTTCGCCGTCATCAACGCCGACGACTACTACGGTAAGGAGGCGTTTGTCCGGCTGCACGACTTCCTGCAGGGCTACACGCCCGACAAGCCGGGCGACCTTGCCATGGCGGGCTTTGTGCTGAAAAACACCCTGAGCGATAACGGCGCTGTCACCCGCGGTATCTGCCAGATGAACGACCAGCATTACCTGACCGGCGTGCTGGAGACCAGCGGCATTGAAAAGACCGCCGACGGCGCAGCCGCAGGCGGCAAAAGCATCGACATCGACAGCCTTGTCTCGATGAATATGTGGGGCCTGACCCCCGAGTTCGTGGACCTGCTGGACGCCGGCTTTGTGGAGTTCTTCGAGAAAGCCGCCCCCGCCAACCCGCTGAAAGCCGAGTATCTGCTGCCCATCTACATCGACGAGCTGCTGCACGCCGACAAGGTCAGCGTCAAGGTCCTGCCCACCCACGACAAGTGGTTCGGCGTCACCTACGCCGAGGACAAGCAGACCGTCATTGACAGCTTTGCCCGGCTCGTCGCCGACGGTGTGTATGAAAAAGACCTGTTCAGCGACCTGAAAAAGTAAGCTGTAAATCATACCCCACCCAGCCACCCGGTTAGCCCGGGCGGCTGCTTTTATTGATAAGACGTGGAAAACCGCGTATACTGTGTAGTGGATAAATCGGTGCTTGCGGAGGTAAAAACATGGTGAAACTTGATAATTTTGTTGATATGATGACGGGACACCTTTAATAACAAAGAGCAGTTTGATAAGATGCAGAAGGATGGAAAAATATATCCTTATGCAGAACACATTAATACAATCTGCAATGGGAAAATTTTGAACCTTCCTAAAGATTTTAACGGTAAATTTGTTGTTGAAGAAAGCTACTATGAGACAAATGGAAAACGCCATGCTTCACCACATCTTTTCCTGATTACAGAGGAAGAAGATGAAATTGTATTGTCTTCTTATGAAATACCTGAAGGAGAAGATAAGAGTACATTTTCATATAGTTCTATGAAAAATGTTGATTATGCTGAATTGAAAAAATCCGAAAAATTTACTCCGGCGATCTACCATGAAAAGGATGGAATCTGGGAAGGCGGCAGTGTAAGCCGGTTCTCACCAGTAATGACATTTAAGCTCTGGGAAAAGTTTTCGGATAGTTGCCTGGAAGTATCTGAAAGCATGGAAGTTAATGGAAAGAAAACTTTTGGATATGACGAACCAATTATTTATAAGCGAGTATAACGCAAGAGCGGAATATAGCGATCAATTCCGGTTTGTAGAGTAAAGAGGGACTCCCCCCAAGGAACCTTTACGCTACAACTATGGCAATACCGCACAATTCTAAGTGCCGATGCGGCGAGCGAGAAGTACAAGCTGCTAAGCAAAAAGCGCAGATAATACTTTGTGTATTATCGAGCATTTTGCAACGCAGATTGTGCTTCGCAGCCGCAGCAGCGGTGCTTAAGCTGTAAAGCGGGAATTGTGCGGTGTTGCCCTATATCTTATAGAAAAGACCCGGCATTGCAGTGCCGGGTCTTTCCGTTGTGCCAGACTCATACATAAAAACAAATTATTGACAACCCAGCGCCAAAATGCGACAATAGAGACAGAAAATTGCGCGGTGCAAATCGCAGTTTGGTCAAAAACTGCAAAACCTTGGCACACAGCGCCATGGAAAACGAGAGGAAAAAGCGGTATGGTAAATACAACGGAACACAAAACACACCCGCTACAGGAGGGCTTGTATCATGGCAAAGAACGATTTTGACTGCACCACCCTGACGCCGGAGCAGCGCGACGCGCGCCTTGCACTGGACGTGGAGCGCCTGCTGCGCTTCGGGCGTAAGCATAAGCTGATCAAAGAACTGGACGAGCTGGTGGCCCGCAACACGCTGCTGGATCTGCTGCAGCTGGCCGCCCCCAGCGAGACCAAACCGCCGAAGGAGGACCCGGCGACCCCCGCCGCCCTGCTGGACGAAATGGTGGAACTGGCTGCCCGCAAGGAACTGTTTGACGGTGCTGTGCCCCAGTACCGCATCAACTTTGAGACCCGCCTGATGGGGGCCCTGATGCCTCGCGAGAGCGAAGTCTGCAAGAAGTTCCGCAAGCTCTACGTCAAACAGGGTGCCAAGGCCGCTACCGACTGGTTCTATCAGCTCTGCGTCGACACGAACTACATCCGCACTGCACAGATCGCCAAGAACATCCAGTGGAACACCGCCACCCCCTACGGCGAGCTGGAGATCACCATCAACCTGACCAAGCCCGAGAAGGACCCCAAGACCATCGCCCTCGAGCGCCTGCAGCCCAAGAGCGGCTACCCCGCCTGCATGCTCTGCAAGGAGAACATCGGCTACGCCGGGCGCATCAACTTCCCTGCGCGCCAGACCCACCGCATCGTGCCCATTGACCTGGCAGGGGAGACGTTCTACCTGCAGTACAGTCCATACGCCTATTTCCACGAGCATTGCATCATGCTGCACGAGCAGCATAAGCCGATGGAGATGAACAAGCAGACCCTGGCAGAGATATTCGATTTCGTCAGCCAGTTCCCGCACTACACCTGCGGTTCCAACGCCGACCTGCCTATCGTGGGCGGCAGCATCCTGAGCCACAGCCATTTCCAGGGTGGCCGCTATGTATTCCCGATGCAGAAGGCTGACATCGCCCTGCCTATGAAGGACGTGCGCTATCCCGGCGTCAAGGCGGGCATCCTGAACTGGCCTGTCTCCGCTGTGCGCCTGGTGGGCCGCAGCAGCCAGCAGATGCAGACCGTGGCCAACAACATCCTGACCGCCTGGCGCAACTACAGCGATGAGAGCGTGGGCATCCTGGCCGACACCGATACCCCCCACAACACCGTAACGCCTATCCTGCATTATGACGAGAATGACGGCTACATTCTTGACCTGGCGCTGCGCAATAACCGCACGACCGAACAGTATCCGGACGGCATCTTCCACCCGCACAGGGAATACCACAACATTAAAAAAGAGAATATCGGCCTGATTGAGGTCATGGGCCTGGCCATCCTGCCCGCCCGCCTGAAGGATCAGGGCGCGCAGATCGCCGAGATCCTCAGCGGCCAGCAGCCCAACACCAGCCGCAAGGAGGGCTCTAACCTGGCCGTACACGCCGATTGGATCGATGCGCTGATCACCAAGTATGGCACGGCCCTGCGCCCCGAAGAGGCCAACGAAGTCGTGAAGAAGGAGATCGGCATCGTGTTCAGCCGCGTGCTGGAGAACGCCGGTGTCTTTAAGCAGGACGCCGCCGGACAGCAGGCTTTCGTCCGCTTTATGTACAGCGTGGGCTTTAAAGCTGCCGACTAAAAATTTTATAGATTTTTTTAGAAAAAACAGGCCTCCGGGGTTGACAACCTTGGGGGCCTGTGGTATTATAATACTCGCATCTGGCGGCAGCCACTGTGGAGAGGTGTCCGAGTGGTTTATGGAACTGGTCTTGAAAACCAGCGATTCGCGCGAGCGGACCATGGGTTCGAATCCCATCCTCTCCGCCATTTTGTATAACAAGTGAATATATAATATCACTTTGACTTGTGGAGTAATACTCAAGAGGTCGAAGAGGCGCCCCTGCTAAGGGCGTAGGGTCCGAAAGGGCCGCGAGAGTTCAAATCTCTCTTACTCCGCCAACAAAAACCCGCGTATCTGCGTAAGATATGCGGGTTTTTGGTTGTCTAAAAATGCCCTTTGACCCACAATTTTACCCACAACAGAATTTAAAACTGCTTTTTTGGCATAATTTTACCCCCGGCGGGCTTGCGCTTGCCGGGGGTATTTTTATGCCTTTTTTACGTTGTCGATAAAGAATTGCTGCATCCTGTTTGCGCTGGCCCGCTTCATCTCTTCACTGGCGTGGACATAGCGCTGCAAGGTAAATGCGGCGGTAGCGTGGCCCAGGTTGGCTTGCACGGTTTTTACGTCATCGCCATTTATCAGCGCCAGCGTGGCCGATGTATGCCGCAAATCATGCACACGGGCATCCGGCAGGCCGATGCTTGCCGCAATGCGCTTAAAGTTTGCCCATAGGGTGTGCGGATTGATACACTGGCCTATAGCATCCGTAAAGCACAGGCCCCATGTGTTTTGCCAGGCAGGCCCGGCGGCTAAGTGCGCCCGCATCTGGTGCTGGCGTTCATCCTGTAAGATCTCTAACAGGAAATCAGGCACGTCCAAAATGCGGCTTTGGCCGTTCTTTGTGCCCTGCTGGATGTAGAACTTTCCGTTTTTACTTTTATCCTTTTGCAGCTGCTGGCAGATGATGGCCTTGCTGTTCTCGAAGTCGATGTGCTCCCATGCCAGACCGAGCGCCTCGCCCTCTCGCAAGCCCAGAAACAGGCAGCACATCAAAGGAGCATAGTAAGTCGAATTCTGCGCAGCGGCCACGAAAGAGACGATCTCAGCGGGGGAGAGAGGGTGTATATCCTTGACGCGGACAGACGGCAGCTTTTTGCATATTTGGCCGGGTTGCGCTGGATAGTCTGTGCCTTGACTGCCTGTTCAAGCGCACTGTTCAGCACGGTCAGTATATTTTTTATGGTTTTCGGCGATTTGCCGTCATTGACCAGCTGGCGTACCATCTTTTGCACCTGTTCGGTGATCAGATCGCACAGTCTGACCGCGCCCAGATGGGGCTTGAGGTGATTTTTAATGATACCGCGATAGGTCGTGACCGTATAGGGCTTTTGCGTTTGGCTCAATAAACTCGGTGAACCAGGCATCCAGATACTGCGCTACCGTGCGCTTATCATCGGCAATATAGCTGTTTGTATCCAGCTGGCGCAGCTTTTCGGTCAGCTTGCGCTTGACTTCCTTTTGAGATGCGCCGTAGATACTTAGCGTTTTGCGCTTGCCGGTGCCCTCATCATAGCCCAGTGTCAGCCGGGCTTCCCATCGCCCATCTGCCCGCTGCCGGATGGAGCCTTGCCCGCTGGCCGCACGGTTGGTTTTATTGTTTGGCATAGTAATCACCACGTTTACTAAAAAATAATGTCGCCGTTTTCATCGAGTATTGACTCATTGGCTTGCTCCGTTGCGGTTGTGAAGTAATGTCCGTATTTTTTGCAAATATTAAGCTTTACCGCATCAATGAGTTCAGGCGTGAATAGAGCATTTGCCGGACATTGTAGAAGGCGCAATGCAGATGGGCGACGCGGTCATTGATGGCATTATTGACGGCATTTCGGCAGCTTGGGACGGCCTTGTCAGCTGGTTCAATGGTTTGTGGGACAGCCTGTTCGGGAATCGCTCTGTTAATGTGGATGTCAACAGTAGTGGCACAACCGGCGGCCGTGCAGGCGGCCTTGATTATGTGCCGTATAACAACTACGTTGCAAACCTGCATCGCGGCGAGATGGTGCTGACAGCCGATGAAGCGGACAGCTACAGACGCGGTAAGGGCAGCAGCAACGGCTTTACCCTGACGCAAAATATTTACGCGGCAAAGCAGACGCCGGTTGAACTGGCAGCAAGTACAGCAGCGTATTTTCAGCGGGCGAGGTGGGCGCTGTGATGCGCGAATCGTGTCAATAAACTAAATCACCCCCGGCGGCTTGTAACCACCGGGGGGCTTTTCTGTACTTATTTTACCTATTGCGTGGCGTGTCGAAATGTGGTATCCTATTATTGCCGCTTCGGCGGTAAGGCGCTGCACAACACGGCAGGCGGTTGGCCACACTTCTCGAAAGGGGGTGAGGCAATGCCAATTACATTGACTTTCCATGTCTTCGGACTTACGGTAACGATCACTGTAAAAAGCAAGAACCGCCACCCTGCACGGTGACGGTTCTCAAATGAACTCTCTCGTCAAGGACTAACCGCTTGTCGCAGCGCCTTTTCTATAATCTATTATAGCCATACTTGGTAGTGCTGTCAAGTGCTTTGCAAGGTCGCTTTTTGACCCACGGTTTTACCCACAACACAATATAAGTGCATTTTCAGCAACTTAACTGGATTGTAAATAAGTGATGCTGTAATGATGTTTTACTTGTCTGGATTTTATTAGATTAAATGTGGTTTGCATCATAATTATAGTTCAAATCTCTCTTACTCCGCCAACGTAAAAACCGCGATACAAACCGCAAAGGTTGCTGTATCGCGGTTTTTCGTTTGCGTGATAGTGCTTGATTGTGTAAAATACTGTAAGAAAATAGGCCGTAAAATGGTCGTAAGCAGGCAACAGGTCGTAAAAAGGTCGTATAAAATCCGTGTCCAATCTGGACACAAAAGCGGCGGGCCGCCTTCATGGGGTAGCCTGCCGTTTTTATTATTCTTTCTTGTGCTCTCGGCCCTCAACCACAGCCACAACGTCAATATTGGTCTCTTCGGTCATTTCTGTCAGCCTGCTGGGGCTTTTTCACTTTCTTGCGCGGCTTATTTCAGCCAATCGATCGCTGCTTCTCCGTGCTGCTGCAAAAAGGCGTTGATCTTACCAAAGGGCGCCGACCCAAAGAACCCACGGTACGCTGAAAGCGGGCTGGGGTGGGCCGATTCCAGCACCAGTACGGGGCGGCGGTCCTGCACAGCAGCAAACACCGGCGCGTACTTTTGGGCGGGCTTGCCCCACAGCACAGCGGCCAGGGGGGCATTACTCTGCTGCACGGCGTATTCCAGCGCGGCCCTGGTGAAAGTCTCCCAGCCCTGCTTGGCGTGGGCAAAGGCGCGGCCCTGCTCCACCGTCAGCACGGTGTTCAGCAACAGTACGCCCTGCTGCGCCCAGGGGGTCAGGTCGTTGTGAGCGCGCTGGGTGCCGGTCTCGCTTTCCAGTTCCTTAAAAATATTGCGCAGGCTGGGCGGTGCCTTGCAGGCATCGGGCACCGAGAAGACAGCCCCATGGCCTGCCCCGGCTCGTGGTAGGGGTCCTGCCCCAGGATCACCGCGCGGATGCCCGCAGAGGGGCAGGCGGCAAAGGCAGCAAAGATATTCTCGGCAGCCGGGTAGACAGTGGTGTGAGCGGCGGCCTCAGTCACAAAGGCGTCCAGAGCGGCAAAGTAGGGCTTGGCGCACTCGGCTGCAAAAAACGGCGCCCAATCGCCGCCCTGCAGCCGGGCGGCCTGTTCGGTCAGAAGCATGGCGTACTCCTTATTATAATATGTGAAACTCTCGTGAAGCCAGTATACCACACCGGGGCCAGGGCTTGCAATACGCGATTAAACGCGGTATAATACTAATTCAGGGTGTTATACGCCCTGCCAAGTATTATAAAGGGGAGAACCGATCATGCGTTCCATCAAAACCAAACTGTTCAGCCTGGGCATGGCTGCTTCCATGGTGCTGGCGCTGGGCGGCTGTGCCATGTCTACGCCGTCCACCGTGGGCTCCATCGGCGGGGTCGAGATCCCGGCAGGTGTCTACCTGCTGGCCCAGTACAACTCTTACAACACCGCCTCCGGCCTGGCCGAGCTGGCGACCGGCGAAACCGCCAACGATGTCAAGACCGTGCTGAAGGCCCCGTGCACCGGCACCATCAACGGCGAGGATGTCACCGCCGTCGGCAGTGACTACGTTGCCCAGCTGACGACCCACGCCATTGAGTACTATGCTGCCGTGGAAAAGCAGTTTGCCGAGCAGAACGGCGTGCTGGACGACACCGCCACCGCCGAGGCCGCCAACTCTGCCGACAGCCTGTGGAATTCCAACGGCGACCTGTACACCGCCAACGGTATCAGCAAGTCCAGCGTGGAGGCCTACCTGCTGAACGCCCAGAAGGCCAAAGTCCTGCTGAAGATGACTTACGGTCCCGACGGCACAAGCCCCGTGACTGACGCCGAGTACACCGACTACGTCAACAACGACTGCTACTACATCGAGGCCGTGCAGTTCCCTCTGGTCAACTACTCCACCTACTCGATGGCAGATGACGACCAGAAGGCCGCCATCATGGCCACGGCAGAGAGCTGCATGGCCGAGCTGAACAAGACTGCCACTGCCGAGACTGCGTCCAGCAGCGCCTTGTACACCGCTGCCATGAATACGTGCCCGAGGCCATGAGCGCCATGGGCAGCACGATGGACGCCAGCCAGGCCGTCTACTACGCCGCATCCCAGCTGTACACGCCAAGCGATCTGAGCAGCTACGGCAGCGACGAGTACAACAACCTGACCGACCCGCTGGATGAGATCCCCCTGGGCACCTGGACGACCATCGACCTGGGCACCACCCTGCTGGTGGCCCGCCGCATCGACCCGCTCAAGACCTATACCGTTGACCAGCTGAACAGCATGTATGATATGCTGACCAGCATGAAGAGCGACGAGATCCAGGATAAGCTCTACGCCGACGGCGCCGCACTGGAACATAACCTGGACAGCTCGGCCATCAATACTTACAGCGCATCCAAAATCAAAAAGACTGTCTCTAAGTAAAAAGAACGTCTGTGCAACACACAGGGCGGGAGCATCACAGTATGCCCCCCGCCCTTTTCTTCAGCTTTCCCCATTTTGTAAGTCCAATGGTATTAAGTCAAGAGGGTGATTCACGGAAACAACAGAAGAAAACGCCATAGGAGAGCTATGTGAGCAGCCAAAAGGCAACACCAACCAAAGCCCTGCCCCTAAGAAAATTTAAAACAGGGCTTGGACATCAGAGTGGCAAGCGGTACGCTTAGCCCTCCGATGGGATATACAGGCGGTTGTCTTTCAGCAGCCGAAAGACCAACCGAACCAGTTTTCTGGCAGTTAAAGCGAATGTGCGCGTTTATGCTGGTACTTGTTGACCTCTTTGAATTTAAGGTCATAGTAACGCTGGAACTCGGAGTCGCATCTTCTCACAGAGTTGGCAGCTTCCAGCAGGTAGTAGCGGAGATAGCGGTTGCCGGATTTAATCATTCGGGAGTGCTCCGCTTCAAATTCACCGGACTGGTGCTGTGTCCAGACAAGGCCGGCAAACTTGGCGACAGAGGCTTGGGAATCGAAACGGTGGATATCACCAATTTCAGCAATAATACCGGCGGAGTAAACCTTACCAATGCCAGGGATGGAAGTTAGAGTGTTTGGGATAATTTCAAACTGTTGTTCAATGGCTTTGTCCAGAACCTTAACCTGTTCCTTCAGTGCCCGCATAGAGGCGATGGAAACAGACATTGCCTGGTTCACGGTGTCGTTCACTGTCTTGGGCAGACGGTAAGAGCCTTTGGCCGCAGCCCGTACTGCTCTGGCAGTGGCATCTGGATCGACAAATCTGCCCCGGGCCTGCTTGAGCAATAAAGTCGGTCAGTTCATCCAGATCAGTATTTGCCAGATCATCCACAGTTTCAAAATGCTCCATGAGAGCAATGGTAGTGGCGCTGGTGTTTTGAATGTCTTTCTCCTGAGCAATACCAGAGCATTTTAGGAATAAGTAGTTGGCAAACCTCTGCTTCTCCCGTGTCAGATTCTGAATGACATCAAATCTGGCTCTGGTGAGGGTTCTGAGAGCCTGGTAGCGATAGTCGTCCATATAGACCTCCTTGGCGATTCTGCCAAAACGGAGATGGTCGGCAATCACAAAGGCATCCACAAAGTCATTTTTGGGCAGATCTGGATAGGCTTCCTTGAATTTTTTGACTTGCTTGGGATTGAGGACATGGATCTTCCGCTGGAACCGGCTCAGGCTGCCATCCTCCCGGAGGGCATACACAAGGTTGTTCCCCATAGATGGAGGTAGCCTCCAGACCGATCATCACATTACTGAGCCGCATGGAATTTAAGTGCCGACACAATTCTCTCTGACAACAGTTTAGCACCGCCAAGGTTATTCTGCACAGAAAAGCTACTGTGCTTGCTTCCATCCGGCTTCATCAAGTAGGCAACATTATTCCTGCTGCTCACATCAATGCCAACGAATAATGGATTCATAATTTTCACCTCCCCACATGGAGATTTCAGGCCAGCAGGCTTGGAGATACCCATGATAACCGGAGCATCCGCAACCTCGCGTATCAGAATCATTCCAGAGCAGACCAATGCGATATCCCTCACTGCTGAACGGGCGACCCACACTCTGGCAAACAGCCAATGAGTTTGCAGCTAACTTCCGGCTCAGGGAAACTGACTTATTTTGAAGCAGCCCTACGGCTCAACTAGGAGGTAGAGAACTTGACCCTGCTGTCCTACAGCTATTGTATCACGGGCATCTCTAAGCCTGCTGATATCTGAATTATTAACTTTCAAACTTATTATACGAGGAGGTACATCATGACCCAAAACAAACACGTAAACCTGCTGCTGGAGGTGTTGGGCTGCTTTGTCGCGGCTGCCGGCATCTACAGCTTTGCCGTGGCATCGGGTGTGCCTGTTACCGGTGTTGCGGGCGTCTGCGCCATCCTGTACCGTCTGTTCGGTATCCCCATGGGCCTGTCCAACGTGCTCATCAATATCCCCATCATCCTGTTCAGCTACAAGGTGCTGGGCAAGTCGTTTTTGCTGCGCAGCATGCGCTGCATGGTGCTGTTCGCCGTGTTTACCGACTATCTGCTGCCCATGATGCCGGTCTACACCGGCGACCGCCTGCTGGCCACCCTGTGCGGCGGCGTCATCTGCGGCATCGGCGATGCGCTGATCTACATGCAGAACTCCAGCACCGGCGGTATCGACTTTATCACGATGGCCGTCAAGGTCAAGCACCCACACCTGCCCTTTGGCAACATCACCTTTGCGGCGGCGCTGGCTGTCATTGTGGCCAACGGTCTGGTGTTCCACGACGTGGACTCCATCATCTACGGCCTTATCTTCAACTTTGTCTCCTCGGCGGTCATCAACAAGATGATGTTCGGCTTCTCGTCCTCGATGCTGGCCATGATCGTGACCGATGACGGCAAGGCCGCCTGCGCGGAAATTGACCGCGTGGCGGACCGCGGTGCCACCATTTTACAGGGGCGCGGCGGCTATGGCGGCGCACCCAAGGATGTAGTGCTCTGCGCCTGTTCCAACAAGCAGCTGTACGAGATCGAGCACGCCATCCAGAAGATGGACCCGGCCAGCTTTATCATCATGCTGCAATCCAACGAGGTCCATGGCGAAGGTTTCCGCCAGCTGGAACTGGGCAAGAGCGAAGAAAATACGTAATTACCCATCTGTAAGGGCGGATGCTCGCATCTGCCCGCTTTTTGTAACCTATTTATATACAGAGGAACGACCATGCCAACCAAAGAAGCAATCAAGATCCGCGGCGCGCGGGTCCATAACCTGAAAAATATCGACGTCGACATTCCGCTCGGTAAGATCGTCGGCATCGCGGGCGTGTCCGGCTCAGGAAAATCCTCGCTGGCGCTCGGCGTGCTGTATGCCGAGGGCTCGCGTCGCTACCTTGAAGCGCTGTCCACCTACACGCGCCGCCGCATGACGCAGGCGTCCAAGGCGAGCGTGGATGAGGTACTGTATGTTCCCGCCGCGCTGGCGCTGCACCAGCGCCCCGGCGTGCCCGGCATCCGCAGCACATTCGGCACGGGCACAGAGCTTTTGAACAGCCTGCGTCTTATGTTCTCCCGCCTGGCGTCCCACCGCTGCCCCAACGGTCACTACCTGCCGCCCAGCCTGGCTGTGGCGGCCGAGATCCCGCTCTACTGCCCCCGGTGCGGCGCGCAGGTGCCGGTGCTGGGCGCGGAGCAGTTCGCCTTTAACAGCACCGGAGCCTGCCCAGACTGCGAGGGCACCGGCATCGTGCGGGTGGTGGACCTGGCCACGCTGGTACCCGACCCGACGCTGAGCATCGACGATGGCGCAGTCGCCCCCCTGGCAACCCTGATGTGGTCGCTGATGAAGGAGATCGCCGAAAAAAGATGGGCGTGCGCACCAACGTTCCCTTCCCAGGACCGACGCCGAAGAAGAGCGTGACGTCTGTCCACGGCCCGGCGGAGAAAAAACACATTTTTTATAAGGCCAAAACAGCAAGACCGGCGCGGCGGGTGAAATGGATTTCACCTACTTCAACGCCGTCTATACCGTGGAAAACGCTCTGGCCAAGGTCAAGGACGAAAAGGGCATGAAGCGTGTGGAAAAGTTCCTCAAGCAGGAGACCTGCCCGGCCTGCCACGGTACCCGTCTGTCCGAGGCCGCCCGCGCACCCCGGCTGCGGGGTATCGGGCTGGCCGATGCCTGCCGGATGCCGCTGGACACGCTGGTACAGTGGGTGGAGGGGGTGCCCGCCTCCCTGCCCGCGGAAATGCGCCCCATGGCCGAGAGCATCTGCGAGTCCTTTCAGGCCACCGCTGCCCGCCTGCTGGATCTGGGGCTGGGCTACCTCTCCCTTGACCGGGAGGCCGCCACCCTCTCCACAGGTGAGCGGCAGCGGATGCAGCTGGCCCGCGCGGTGCGCAACCGCACCACCGGCGTGCTCTACGTGCTGGACGAGCCCTCCATCGGCCTGCACCCCTCCAACATCGAGGGCCTGCGGGGCGTGATGCACGATCTGATCGCGGACGGCAACTCCATCGTGCTGGTGGATCACGACACCGAGATCCTGCGGGATGCCGACTGGCTCATTGAGATGGGCCCCGGTGCCGGTGAAAACGGCGGCACCATCCTCGACGCAGGGCACCGTGGAGCAGGTGGCCCAAAGCCCGGCCTCCCGCATCGGGCCCTTCCTTGCCGACCTGCACACCCTCTCAGCCCGCACCCGCACCCCGGAGGCGGAGCTCTTTGCGCTGGGCACCATCACCCTGCGCACCCGGGCCATCCACACCGTCAAGCCGCTGGAAGTCCGGCTGCCCAAGGGGCGGCTCATCGCGGTGACCGGCGTGTCCGGTTCCGGCAAGACCACGCTGGTGCTGGAAAGCCTGATCCCCGCGCTGGAGGCCGCCGCCAAGGGCGAAGCTCTGCCCGCCCATGTGGAAAGCATCGATGCACCGGGCATTGCGCAGGTCAAGCTCATTGACGCAACACCCATCGGCATCAACGTTCGGTCCACGGTGGCCACCTATGCCAATGTCCACGATGAGCTGCGCAAGATCTACGCCCGCTCCCCCCTTGCCAGGGAGAAGGGCTATAAAGCAAGCGATTTCTCCTACAACACCGGCTCTCTCCGTTGCCCGGTGTGCGATGGCACCGGCGTCATCAGCCTGGACGTGCAGTTCTTGCCGGATGTGGAGATCTCTTGCCCCGCTTGCCACGGTTCCCGCTATGCCCGCGAGGCCGACGACGTGAAGCTGATCGACAAGCACGGCCGCACTACCACACTGCCCCGGCTGATGGATTGCGACGTGCATACGGCACTGGATCTGTGCAAGGATAGGAAGCTGGTGCGCCAGCGCCTGCAAGTGCTGCAGGATCTAGGGCTGGGCTACCTGACCCTGGGCGAGGAAACGCCCAGCCTTTCCGGCGGAGAAGCCCAGCGCCTGAAGTTGGCCAGCGAGATGGAGCGCACCCAGTCCCACGCGGTGTTTGTGTTTGACGAGCCGACCATCGGCCTGCACCCGCTGGATGTGCAGACCTTGCTGGGCGTTTTCCGTACACTGATCGACAACGGCGCCACGGTCATCGTCATCGAGCATGACCTCGACGTGATCCGCAGTGCGGATTATATCGTGGATATGGGCCCGGGCGGCGGCGAAAAAGGCGGCCGTGTGGTGGCCGCAGGCACCCCAGCGCAGATCAAAGCCACGCTCGAAAGTGTGACAGGACGCTTTTTGTAAAGGTAAAACCGAACCATTCGCCAGGCGTGACCCAACAGGTTGTGCCTGGCTTTTGTTTTGCAACAATATACAGAGTGCCTAAAAGCAGCACCGGAAATTCAGCAAAAAAATCAAAAAAACTTGGAAAAAAGTGTTGACAAAGCAAACCGTGATTGCTATAATAATGGAGTCGTCAGCGAGAGCGCATGACACGACAAGCTAAATATTGCCCCATAGCTCAGTTGGTTAGAGCACCTGACTGTTAATCAGGGTGTCGTCCGTTCAAGTCGGACTGGGGCAGCCAACAAAAAAATCACCGAACAGTCTTCGGTGATTTTTTTATGCGGCCGTAGCTCATCTGGTAGAGCGCCACCTTGCCAAGGTGGAGGTAGCGAGTTCGAGCCTCGTCGGCCGCTCCAAAGGCAGCGGGAGAGCCGGTTGAAACAAACGTTTCAACCGGCTCTCCCGCCTTTTGTTTTATAATTTGGCACGCAGCGGATGCTGTTATCAGCATCAAAAATCAATTTCAGCGATGAGGTGGCATAACCGTTTCATAACATCAGAATCTGTCATAGGATAAATCATTGCCCTCACAACATCTTTTTATCATAGCTTCGTTGAGTTCTTGCATTCGCCGCAACAGGGCGCGCTGGCGCAGAAATTCCTGCAGGATGTCCATAGATCAGCACCTCTCTGTAAGAAGAATATATTCTGTATATTGTGCGGATGGTAAACTGATATTATAATACGGCGTTCGTGATTGCCAATGGCAACTTTTGGTCAATTTTGTCCTGTACGGTATAAAATCTGCAAAATGTTGTGCGTACATCCATCCTCTATACCGTAAACCCATCCAACAATACCTGCACAGGGCTGTACCGGTCATACAGTAAATCTTCGGCAATAGGCGGCTCACGCAGGGGAGCGTGGATGGCCAGCGGCAGGCGCAGGGCGGCGGCAAAATGTGGGGGATGGGCTGCGTCCGCGCTGTGCCCATGCACGGGGGAACCAGTGGCCAAGCAGAGACCGCCTGCAAGCGCGGCTGCCCGGCGCAGCAAGGGCAGGGTGTCGGCGGGCATCCCGGAGGCAGAAACTGCGCGGAACACCGCCACCGCCGCCCCTGCGCCTGGCTGCAGCGTGACCACGGCCCGCCCGGCGGGCAGCACGCACCGCAGCACGCACAGCACCGCCGCCTGCCACAAATTACGGGGCAGTGCCACGGGCAGCGGGGCAGGGGAGGACATCACGTACAGCCAGCCCGGCCGACGCCGCACGGCCTCGCTGGCGGCGGTACACAGGACGGCTGTCTCGGCGCTCAGGTCCAGCGCACGGTGCGTGGACGGTGCAGCAAGGGCCTCCGCCAGCATCAGCAGCCGCAGCTGGGGCTGCACATCCGCCCCAGCTGCGGCCATGCCCGACAGGCGCAGGCGGCGCGAATCGTCGAAAATCTGCATTGTCACTCCCCCTCTCGTGGTGCCAAGTCCCTGTTAGTCTGTGCAAAACGGCCCGGCGGAAGGGTGGAAAATGGTCCCAGCCAAAAAAAATCATGATTTTTTTGAAAAAATCCTGTTAAATGAATAACAGCCCCCTTGCAGATTTCGCAAGAATAGGGTACAATAGTGACATACGGCAGAGCGGGTGACCGGGCTGCCGGGTACAACAAAAATCTTGGGAGGATTTTACTATGGCTGTTAAAGTTGCTATCAATGGTTTTGGCCGTATCGGCCGTCTGGCTTTCCGTCAGATGTTTGAGGCTGAGGGCTACGAAGTTGTCGCCATCAACGACCTGACCAGCCCCGCTATGCTGGCTCACCTGCTCAAGTACGACACCGCTCAGGGCTCTTTCCTGGGCAAGATCGGTGAGACAAGCACACCGTCGAAGCTACCGAGGATTCCATCATCGTCGACGGCAAGAAGATCACCATCTACGCCATTAAAGATGCTAAGGATTGCCCCTGGGGCGAGTTGGGCATCGATGTCGTTCTGGAGTGCACCGGTTTCTACACCAGCAAGGACAAGGCTATGGCTCACGTCCAGGCTGGCGCTAAGAAGGTCGTTATCTCTGCCCCCGCTGGCAAGGATCTGAAGACCATCGTCTACTCCGTCAACGAGAAGACCCTGACCAAGGATGACCAGGTTATCTCTGCTGCTTCCTGCACCACCAACTGCCTGGCTCCTATGGCCGACACCCTGAACAAGACTTTCCCGATCGTCTCCGGCATCATGACCACCGTTCATGCTTACACCGGCGACCAGATGATCCTGGACGGCCCGCAGCGTAAGGGCGACCTGCGCCGCGCTCGTGCTGGTGCTCAGAACATCGTTCCGAACTCCACCGGCGCTGCCAAGGCTATCGGCCTGGTTATCCCGGAACTGAACGGCAAGCTGATCGGCTCTGCTCAGCGCGTTCCCGTTCCCACCGGCTCTACCACCATCCTGGTTGCTGTTGTTAAGGGCAAGGATGTCACCAAGGAAGCTATCAACGCTGCTATGAAGGCTGCTGCTTCCCAGAGCTTCGGCTACAACGAGGATCCGATCGTTTCTTCTGACGTTATCGGCATGAAGTACGGCTCTCTGTTCGACGCTACCCAGACCATGGTCGCTAAGATCGACGACGACACCTATCAGGTTCAGGTCGTTTCTTGGTACGACAACGAGAACTCCTACACCAGCCAGATGGTCCGCACCATTAAGTACTTCGCTGAGCTGTAATCGAAAGATTTTAGCTGCGAACTGCTGAATAGTAGGTAAGCACCGCGCCCCCTCCGCTGGAAACAGCGGCGGGGGCGCTTTTTGTTGTTATCGCACGTTTCATTTCTCATTTCTCACTCTATCCGGCAATGAGAAACGTTTGAGAAACGTAATGGAACCGCCCCTACATCCACCACGCACCCGGCCAGCCGTAGGGGCGGATTCCATATCCGCCCCCTACACACAGCCATATTTATCGGGGCATTCAATTTGTGCCGCGTGGGGCGGGATAGCGTGTGGTGATATCGGTTTGCTTTAGGAGATAATCGACGCTGACATTGTACAGATGAGAAAGCGCAACGAGAATTTCCGCTGTAAGCTGTTGGGTGCCGGTTTCGATATAACTGTATTTACGCTGCGTTATGCCGATTTTATCGGCAACAAATTGCTGGGTATAATCGTTGTCCTCCCGCAAGGCACGAATACGAGTATCCATGGGATTCTACCTACTTTCCTATTGATAAGAAAAGAATAGGCTAGATAGAATCTGTCTATCGACTTATAGATAAATTTTATCTAAAATGAGATAAGAGACCCCCCATTGGAAAATTCGACGTAAAAAGAGGAGGAAACTATGAACGAAACAAACGCAAATTCGAAAGTAGAAATGGACCGGGCACCTGAAAGCAGAGACAAATTGATTTGTCCTCGGTGCGGAAAGCCTATTGATCCCAAGGAAAAGAAATGCCCGCATTGCGGCATGAAGAATAATCTTATCCGTTGCAAAGCTTGCGGTGCAACTATGGCGAAATCTGCTAAAAGTTGTCCGAAGTGCGGTGCAAAAAACAAAAAGCCGTTCTATAAATGTGTTTCATTCTGGCTTGTGATTGTTATTGTTTTGTTAATGGTATCCTGCTCTACATCCAAAGATGGAAATAGCAGCTCGACGGCGGAAACAAAGCAGGGTGCAGTATCTAGCAGCACAACAACCAGCAGCGAAGCAACGACCAGCAGCACGGAGAGCACTGCGAGCGAGGTGGAAGAAGAACAGTCCGCAGAAGAATCGTCAGCATCCATCGGTCAAAAGAACGCGCTGCGTAAGGCACAACAGTATTTAAGCGCAATGCCGTTCTCTTATTCAGGCCTGATTGAGCAGATTGAATTTGAAGGCTACACTGCAGAACAGGCAGCATACGGTGCAGAACAGAACGGTTATTAATAACTAAAAAAGAGGCATTTCCCCGCAAGGGGAAATGCCTCTTTACCTTTTCGCGTTTACTTCGCCCCGCGGCCGGCAAACACAACGTACACCGTCTTAAACAAGATCTTAATATCGCCCCACAGGGACCAGTTATCGATATACTGGACGTCGAGCTTGACGACCTCCTCAAAATCCTCGATGTCGCTGCGCCCGCTGACCTGCCACAGGCCGGTGATGCCCGGCTTCATCGACAGGCGGCGCTTGTGGTGGCTCTCGTACTGCTTGTACTCGTCCACCGTCGGCGGGCGGGTACCCACAAGGCTCATATCGCCCCGCAGCACGTCAAAAAACTGCGGCAGCTCGTCAATGCTGGTGTTGCGGATGAATTTACCCACCTTGGTGATGCGGGGGTCATCCTGCATTTTAAACATCAGACCGTTCATTTCGTTCTGGGCCATCAGGCTCTTTTTGCGTTCCTCGGCATCCATATACATGCTGCGCAGCTTGTGGATGTAGAACACACGGCCGTTCAGACCGACGCGCTTCTGCTTAAAGATCAGCGGACCGGGGCTTTCCAGCTTCAGCGGAATCGCCGTGATGGCGATGATGGGGATGCTGATGATGCAGCCCACCAGGCCGCCCAGAATGTCCATGGCGCGCTTCAGCACGCGGTCACGCAGTTTCAGCTCCAGGGTGCCCATCGTGACGATGTTGCCCTCGGCGCAGCGGCCCAAAATGCGGGAAAACCGCACGGCGCTGGTCTCACCGCAGCACCGCTCCTCGATGCGGTCCAGCAGCGGCAGACGGAAGTGCACGGTCAGGCCCATGCTCTCCATCTCTTCCAGCACAGGGATGAAGGATTCGCCGCTGTCCATGGGGATGTCGACGTAGATCTCATCCAGCGCAGCCTGGCGGATCCAATCCATAAAGTTGTCGTAGTTGGCGGTCACCGGAACACCGGCCAGTGTGGAGCCAATCTCCGAAGCCGGGGCTTCCAGAATTGCCACGCCGCTGATGCGCTTGACCAGTCCCGCTGCAACTCGTTAATTAACAGTTCGGCGCGGTCCTGGGTGGTGACAAGCCCCACCAGGCTTTCCAGGCCAGATTGGCTCTGGATCTGCAGCAGCGACCGCTTGAGCAGCCCGTGGGCGATGGGCAGCAAAACAAAGTTGATAAGCGGCACCGCCAGCGTGAAGTAGCGCGAATCCAGCATCGTGGCTTTCGTCAGCAGCATGGCGGTGGAGTAGACCAGCGCCAGCAGCACATTGAACTTGATGGAAAGCTTGATTTCCTCGCCGCTGGTGCGGGTGACGATATTTTCCGTCTGGTCAAAACAGATGAACGTCGCCACAAAGGCCAGTATCAGCAGGCAGATGGTCTGCACCCAATCGCTGGGGGCGTAGGGGACCAGCTGATTCAACAGCCCGTCCGTTACCAGCCAGGCCAGCAGGGTGCTGAGCAGCAGCACCACAAGGTCCGTTAAGAACGTAGATATATTGTAGTTTTTCACGCTTCGTGATCATTCGGGTGTGTGTTCCTTCCTCAAACAAAGGGGCTGGCTGGCAGTTTCCGCAAAGCCGCTGCCCCAAAACATAATTACTTAGTATTCATACTATCATATTTAGTCCGGGTTTTCAACACAGGATTGATTTCCGTGTTGAAACTTGTCGAAAATTTGGCACTTTGTCAAGTTTCAAGCGTAACTTGACACGATATTTTGCCGAATTTGCTTGCCACAGGGCGCATTGTGCTTTATAATATTAAATAAGTATACATATGTTTGTGGCTGGGGAGGATCTCTATGGCTACCATCGACATTAACCAATACATTGAGCAGAGCGGTATGCGCAAGGCGCGGTTTGGCGGATACGAGCCGGACGACGTGCGCCAGGCTATGCTGGACCTGTGCAGCGATTACGAACAACGGCTGAACACCGCTGCCCAGCAGGTGCGCGGCGCCCAGCAGGAGGCTGAGGCCCTGCGCCGCCGCTGCCAGACGCTCATTGGCCAGAACCAGAATTTGGCCACGCAGAATGCCTCGCTGGCGGGCAAGGCCGACCGCATTGCCCGGATGCAGAGCGATATGGAGACGCGCTACTCCAAAGTGCAGGAGCGCAACCACTCGTTGACTGACCAGGTGGCGATGCTGCGCCTGAAAAACACCGATCTGGAACTGAAAAATAAAGAGCTGACCGAGCGGGCCGAGAACGCCGATGCCGCCCTGCGCATCAAAGGGCGGGAGCATGACCAGGCCAAACAGCAGGTGCTGGCCGAGCGGGATTCCGTGGTGGCCGGGGCGCAGAAAGAAGCCGCCCGCATCCGCAGCCAGGCCCGGGAGGAAGCCGACCAACTGCTGAAGGACACTAACCTGAAAGCCGAGGCTATCGACCAGCTGGCCCGGGAGCAGGCCATCGGTCAGGCCCGCAAGATGGTGCAGGCCGCTACCGAGGAGACCCGCGAAATTCAAAACGCCCACCGCCTGCGCCTGCAAGATCTGCAAAGCCGTATCGACGCCATGGAGCAGCAACGCGCCAAGCTGATGGATTTCCTGGCAAAGATGATTGCAGAACTGCAGGAGACCCAGGACTACGCCCAGCAAAACACCCCGCAGCCACTGGAAAATAAGGAGACGACCGAGCCTTCGGCTGAGCCGCAGCTGGATCTGTCGCCCACGGCGGTGGATGCCGCTGCCAGCGCCCTGCGCACCGAGGATACCAACGACGCGCAGCCTGCCCCGGCCCCCGCGGAGCTGACCGACGAGGATGGCCAGCCCCGCAACTGCGTGGTGGCTCCGGGATGGAATGACCACGCCAACGATACCCGCGTGGCCCGCCCGGTACCCGACGGCCCTGAAAAACAACCGCAGCCGGAATATTTCGATACCACCCCCACCGCTAACGAGCTGCACACCCTGCAGACCCCGCCGGCCGAAGCCGCCGCCAAGCCGAAGGAAGAGGTAGAAATTCCGGGCGCCATTTTCTCTTACCCCATTCTGCGCCAGAAGGGGGAGCCGATTTTGGACGAGGAACCGCCGGTGCGCGGGCCCCACACCCCGCTGCTGCCGAACCTAGACACCGACGCGGACGAGGAGGACGACGACCCCCTCACCGCCCCCGCAGCCCTGGCGCAGCCCGCCCCCCGGCCTGCTGCCCCGGCGGCTGGCACCCCGGCCAAGGTGACGGCCAGCGGCCCGCGCCGCAAAAAGGCTGTAGCCGCCCTGCGTGCCCTGCGCCGCAAGCTGGGGGAAGGATAAAGCCTGAAACAAACCGCACAATTTCCGCCCCGCGCGTTTGAAATTGTGCGGTTTTGCCGAAATAAGACAGGAGGCTTTCTGTGAAGAGCCATACATATTGGGTGTCGGCGCTGCTGGTGCTGGCGCTCGCCCTCTGGTGCACCCTGGGCGTCTCGGCCGAGGATACGACCACCACTGCCTCCGGCACGGCGGGCAGCTTCCAGCTGGAGCAGGTCTACGTCAATGCGCCGGAGCTGGACGTCTACTTTTATGCCACCGACGCCAACGGGGAATCTTACAGCCCCATCGTCGTGCAGGCGCAGGGGGTGGAGGCCACCCTTGGTGACCGCAAGCTGGACACCGGCATGATCGGCGTGGCCGATGACCCTATCTGCTACATCATCGCGCTGGACAACAGTACCTCCATCGACGCTGAGGATTTCCACAAGATGCGCACGGCCATCTGGAAGCTGGCCCAGACCAAGCAGGATAAGGACCAGATCATGGTCTACACGCTGGCGGGCGGCGCACAATGTGCCCTGCCTGCCACCAACGATAAGGCGGAAATTTTTAATACGCTGCGCACCATCGGCCAAAGCGAGGGTGCCATCGATCTGACCGGAACGGTGACCATGCTGGCGGCGGACATCCAGACCGAGTACCAATCCTTAGCGCCCCGCAAGGTGGCGTTTGTCTGCACCGATGCCGCCCAGATCATGACCAATCTGGCCCTGCTGGGCGGCACGCTGGGTACCGACCAGAGCAACTTAAACATGGCAATGTACACTTTCATCTGCACTGCCGCGCCCGACCAGCTGGAATCCACGACCCAAATGTCCGGCGGCAAGGTCATCGCCTGCCGCCACGCCGACCTGGCCGCCGAAATGCAGGCCAAGCAGACAAAGTTTGCCCAGGCTTTGACCCTGCGCACCGAGGTGCCGGACAGCCTGACCGGCGAGCGGCAGGAGATATTTACCCTGTCGGTGCCCAAGTTGGGCAGCGCCGTGAAAAGCAGCACCACCGTGTACATGGGCTTTAAAATGGAGAAGCCCCAGGTCACCAAGGTGGAGCCGCTGGGCCGCACCAAACTGCGGCTGACCTTCAACCAGGCAGTCAATGCCAACGCCGACCGCCCCCAGTATTACCGCGTTTACACCAACGATGTGTGGGGCTGGTACGTCAAAATTGAATCGGTGCAGCTGAGCGAGGATGGCCGCACCGCCGTGCTGACCACCGAACCACTCTATCAGGGCCGCTACAACGTCACCTTAAATAAGGTGGCCAGCCGCATGACACCCGCTAACGTCAGCGCCCGCCAGCAAAGCTGCAGCTTTATGATTGCCCGCTGGCCCCGGGACCGGGCGTTCTACATGGGGCGGTTCAGCATGCCGCTGACCATCGCCGTGGTGCTGCTGGGGGCGCTGGCCCTCAACTGGCTGTGCTGCGCCGCAGGGAGCGTGTCTCGGAGCAGACCGCCGAAGCGGAGCACCTGCTGGCGGGTGCCGACAGCCTGGACGGCACCGGCGCACTGCCCAAGCGTTGGGTGACACTGTTCTGGGCTGCGCGCGGCTCCATTGCCGAGAGCCGCTGGGCGGGCATTGTGGAAAGCAGCCTGATCTTGGGCAGCGACGCCGCCCAGTGCGACCTCTGCCTGCCGGACAGCCGCATCCGCCCCCAGCACGCCGTGCTGGCCGTGCGGGGCGAAGCCCTGCTGGTGCAGCCCCTTGGCCCTGATACGACGGTGTTTGTCAACGGTGAGAAGATCGCCGGGGAACACTGTTTGCAGAATAACGATACCCTGCGTCTGGGACGCACGACGATACGCCTGGTGCTGTGAGCGGAGGAAACAAAATGAAACTGACCAAATGTGCCAGCGGCCATTTCTATGACGCTGATAAATACCCTGAGTGCCCCTACTGCAATACCGGCCTGCAGACCGATTCTTCCATCGTGCGCAGCGGCGCAGCGGAAGAAAGCCCGGAAGAGACCCCGGTAGAACCGGCTGTTCCGGCGGCTGCCCCCGCCGGCCTGTGGCCGGCTGGCTGGTGGTGCTGGATGGTGAAGCCAAAGGCCGCGACCTGCGCCTTGGCGTGGGCCGGACCTTTTTGGGACTGGACAAGGATGGCACGCCCGTTACCTTAAGTGCCGATGCCCCCCTGAGCCTGCGCCAGGCTGTGCTTGTCTACGACGGCGAAGCCAAGACCTACACGCTGCTGCCCGGTTCCTCCCAGGAATTGTGCTACCTGGGCGACACGGCGCTGCTGGAGCCGCAGGAGCTGGCAGGGGAGGAGAACCTGCGCCTGGGCACTGCCACGCTGAAATTCGTGCCCTTCTGCGGCCCGGATTTCAGTTGGTAAGGGGGTGGCAGCGTGGCAAGTGAGATCGTATTTTTAATTACCGAGCAGCGCAACAAACAGCGCATCACCCTGCCTGCGGGCAGTTACCGCTTTGGCCGCAGTGCTCAGTGTGAATATGTGCTGCGCCGCAACAACGTGGGCGAGGTGCAGTTCGTGGTGGCCTGCACCAAGGACGGCTGGACCGTGACCGATTCCTCCACCGAGTGCGCGACCTGGTACGACAACCGCTACCTGAACCAGGGCGAGACCTGCCCCTGCAGGAGGGTGACGTGCTGGGCCTGAACACCGACGGCAATGCGTCTACGCAGGAAATCACGTTTAGAGTTGAGGAAATTCGCACAGCCCAAAGCGGCGAGACCGGCCTGCGGCAGGAGCAGACTGACAACGCCGTCCTGCGGGAGGTGGACGTCCGCCGCAAAAAGCGGGTGCTCATCGGCCGTGGCGATGACTGCGACATCAAGCTTGTCAGCGACCGCGTATCCCGCCATCACTGCGAAATTTTGTACAAGGACGGCCACTACGAGCTGCGCGATTTGGGCTCCACCAACGGCACCTATGTGGACGGTGCCCGCGTGACCGGCACAGTGCTGCGCAGCGGTGCGGTCATCAACGTGCCTACGCAGGTATTTGCTTTTTCCGGCGGGCTGCTGCATTACCACGAGCATAAAAGCGGCATCAGCGTGCAGCTGCTCAATGTGTATAAGACCGTCAAAAACCGCAACACCGGCAAGCCGCTGAACATCGTGGACGGCACCAGCTTTGAAATCGAGCCCAACAGCTTTGTGGTGCTGGTGGGCGGCTCCGGCACCGGAAAGTCCAGCCTGCTTACCTGCATCACCGGCACTGCGCCCTGCACCAAGGGTAGCGTGCGGTTCGACGGCCTGGACACCGCCGATAACCGTAATGCTTTTGAGGCCGTGCTGGGCTACGTGCCGCAGAAGGACATCATGCACGATAACCTGACCGTGGAGCAGAGCCTGACCTTTACGGCCAAGCTGCGCATCGCCCACGACGCCACCAGGGCCGAGATCAACGCCGCCGTGGCCCATGCGATTGAAGCTGTGGACCTGACCGGGCGGGAAAAAACGCTGATCTCCCAGCTTTCCGGCGGGCAGAAAAAGCGTGTCTCCATCGCCATGGAACTGCTGGCTAACCCCCGGCTGCTGATTCTGGACGAGCCCACCAGCGGCCTTTCGCCGGACCTTGACCGCAGCATGATGGAGCTGTGCCGCAAGCTCAGCCACCAAAACTGCACGGTGCTGATGGTCACCCACAATATGTCCAACATCAACCTGTGCGATAAAATTGCCTTTTTGGGTGTGGGCGGCGTGCTGTGTTACTACGGCGCACCGGAAAAACTGCACCGCTACTTTGATGTGGAGCTGACCAGCGACATTTTTGAAAAACTGCGGGTGCCCGAGCTCATCGAGCAGTACCGCCAGCAATACTTTACCACGCCAGAGTTCAACCGCCTGGTGGCGGCCTGGCCCGAGGCAGCGCAGGAGGCGGATAAGCGATGCAGCCAATAAAATTGATGAAATTCTGGCGCCAGTTCACGGTGCTGGTGCAGCGCAATCTGCGCCTGATCTTAAACGATAAGCTCACGATGACCAGCCTGATCTTGCAGGCGCCGTTCATGGTGTTGGTCATTAAAATGGTGGTCGACCCGGATTGCTTTACCTCCAACCTTATTAACATCGGCAGCCGCACGGCGCTGTTCATTATCAGCGCCATGGCCGCCTTTATGGGCACGCTGAACTCCTACCGCGAAATTTGTAAGGAGCGGGAGATCATCCTGCGGGAAGCTTCGGTAGGCGTTAGCCTGCTGGCGGTGGTGCTGAGCAAGGCTTTCGTGCTGCTGCTTATCGAGGACGTCCAGGCCGCCATTTTAACCTTCGGCTTTGTGCGCATCGTGAACATCCCGCAGAACCACCTGCTGCTGGATACCGATGTGGAGATTTTTGTCTCGATTCTGCTCATGCTGGTGGCGTCCAGCGCTATCGGCCTGTTGATCTCCGCCATCTTCAAAAGCGGTGAGAGCGCGATTTTGGTCGTGCTGGTGCTGATGATCGGGCAGGTGGTGTTCAGCGGCATCATGTTCACGCTGACCGGGGTGGCCGCCCGGATCGCGGCGGTCATCGTCTGCCGCTGGGGCATGGGCGCGCTGGGGGCCTCCACCGACCTGAACAGCCGCCTGGCCTGGCTGAAGCAGGGCTTCGACAGCCCTATGTACGATGCCACGGTAGCCAACCTGATGCACTCCTGGCAGATGATGGGGCTTATCACGGTGGTATGCCTCATCGCCGCCTGGCTGGTGCTGCAGATTTCGTTTAACCGGAGGAAAGCATAGTTGAGTTTGTAGGGGCGGATGCTTGTATTCGCCCGCGGGACCGCTTGGCAGCCACAACAAGGGCTGCCAGCCAGCATAGCTAGCCCGCTCGTGCGGATCAAAGCCCCACTGGGGCTTTGATCGCTACGCGACCTCGCAATACAAGCATCGACCCCCACATGCACACAAAAATAACGCCCCTGTCCATTGGACGGGGGCGCTACTTGTATGTTTTACTTTTTATCCGGC